>JAAIGF010092237.1_pt1 | contig 132262 bp, 121 predicted proteins | sample 6487441 | NCBI WGS metagenome assembly JAAIGF01 (sample SAMN13974129, study PRJNA590717) | phyllosphere metagenome | biome: pepper field; feature: multiple bacterial spot infested pepper fields; material: pepper leaves; isolation source: leaves from pepper fields | host: Capsicum annuum ... | reverse complement strand
CGCGATTGGAAACAAAGGGTTTTGCACGGCCCCGCCTAGGCGCGGCGGACCGCGGGCGCGGCCGCGGGGACCGCCTGGCTAGCGCGGGCGGCGGCGCGCCGCGCGCTCGCGTTCGCGCTGCCGCAGCACGTTGCGCTGCACCGTGCCGGCCGAGGTGACGGGCAGCGCGTCGACGAACTCGATCTCGCCGGGATGCTCGTAAGGGGCCAGGCGTTCGCGGGCGTGCGTCTGCAGCGTCTCGACCAGATAGCTGGGCGCCTGGCCGATGTAGGGCTCGGTCAGGACGACGTAGGCCTTCACGATGGCGCCTGCGGCTTCATCGGGCTTGGGGACGATGACGGCGTTGGCCACCGCCGGATGGCTGCGCAGCCAGCTTTCGATGGTGCCCGGGCCGATGCGGTGGCCCGACGAGCGAAAGACGTCATCGGCACGGCCTTCGTACCAGAGATAGCCATCGGCATCCTGGCGCGCGAGGTCGCCCGTGCGCCACCAGCCGTCGACGAACCGGGCCGCGGTGGCGGCTTCGCTGCGCCAGTAGCCCAGCATCAGCGCCGGATCGAGATCGCCGCCGGCGTCCTCGCGATGCAGGGCCAGTTCGCCGACCTGCCCCGGGGGCACCGCCTGGCCGGCCTCGTCGATGACGGCCACCCGGTGGCCGGGAAACGGCAGCCCCATGCTGCCGGCCTTCACCGGCCACTTGTGCCGGCTGTTGCCCACGATCCAGGGCGCTTCGCTCTGCCCGTAGCACTCGTTGGGCGAGACCCCCAGATGGGCCAGGCACCAGTCGAGCAGGGGCGGGTCGAGCGGCTCGCCCGTGGTGGCCAGGGCGCGCAACGCGGGCACGGGCTCCTCGGGCGGATCGCTGCGCATCATCAGGCGCAACAGGGCCGGGGTGAGCAGGGCGTTGGTGATGCGGTAACGGTTCAGCAATTCAAACGCGCGCTGGGCGCCGATCCGTCCTTGCACGGCCAGCACCGGGCGCCCGAAGTACAGCGCGGGCAGCAGGGCACCGAACAGACCGGCGCCCCACGACCATTCCGCGGGTGTCCAGAGCGAATCGCCCGCGTGCGGAAACCAGTCCTGGGCCGCGACGAAGCCGGGCAGGGCGCCGATGAGGCTCGCGTGGGAATGCAGCACGCCCTTGGGCGTACCCATCGTGCCGCCGGTGTACAGCAGCACGGCCGGGTCGCCGGCGTGCGTGTCCACGGGACTGAACTCGACTTCCTGGCGGGACAGCAGGCTGCGCCAGGCCAGCGTGCGTTCATCGGCAAAGCCCACGCCGATCAGCTGGCTCAGGACGGGGCACCGGTGCAGGATGGCCGCCAGGCTGGGCTGCGCCGCCTCGCCCACGATGGCCACGCGGGCGTCGCAGTCGCGCAGTCGCCATTCGAGGGCGTCGGGTGCCAGCGCCGGGGACAGCGGCACGCAGATGGCACCGGTCTGGTAGATCGCCATGTGGGCGGCGGCGGCTTCGCCCGATTGCGGCAGCAGCACCGCGACGCGGTCGCCGGGTCGAACCCCCATGCGGACCAGGCCGTTGGCAAGGCGGTTGGCGGTCTCGAAGAGCCGCTCGAAGGTCCAGATGTCCCGGGCGCCCTGGGCGTCCTCGGTATAGAGGGCGATGCGGCGGGCGTCGGCCGCGCTCGTGGCCCATCGCCGGCAGCAGACATCGGCCACATTGAAACGCGCAGGCACGAGCCAGCGATACTCGCCATACAGGGCCTGGTACTGGGAGAGGTTCTTCATTGTTGCTTCCCGCCGTACAAGCCCCCATCATTGCCCACCGGGCCGGGAACTGCAAGGCCCGGTGCTTGCCCGGGCCTTGCCCTGCGAGAGCGCTAGCGCGTGGACACCAGACGGGTGCCGAGCAGGCGATCGTGCAGGAACTGACCCTCGCGATCGAACCAGGACCAGACGAACAGCGCGAGCGGGGCAAAGACGATGAGCGAGGACATCGACGGCCAGCCCGTGACCTGCAGCCCGGTCCAGACCAGCCCGGCGCCCAGCAGCACCGGCACCCACGCCAGCACGTAGCGGGCGATGCCCAGGCCCAGGCCGGGCGACGCGCCGGTGCGGTCGACAAGGCGAATGTGCCAGGTCTTCATGGGCAGGGTCTGCCCGTAGCGCCAGGACACCACGAAGTACGCACCGATCGCGAGAAAGAGCCAGGCCTGCCGACCATGGCGGAACATCAGCGCATGGGTGCTCTGCGTGAGTGTGTCGAAGAGGTAGTCGGCCAGGAACACCACGCCGAACAGCAGCACGGCTTCGTACAGCATGCACGCGAAGCGGCGGCGGCGGCTCACCAGGGGAGCGGCGGTGGTCGGGACAGGAGTTTGCATGGGGCGTAACGATAACCCATGCCCCGCGCGTGCACGCCATGACAACGGGCCTCGCGTGGGGGGATTTACCCCTACGGGAGGCCCGCGGTGACACACGGCGCCCAGGGCGCCGTGGCAAGGCTTACTTGTTGGGCTGCGGGGTCACGCGCAGGTACGGCTTGACCTCGGTGTAGCCTTTGGGGAACTTGCGCTTGAGTTCTTCCGGATCCTTCAGCGACGGCACGATGATGACGTCCTGGCCGTCTTCCCAGTTGGCCGGCGTGGCCACGCTGTGGCTGTCGGTCAGCTGCAGGGAATCGATCACGCGCAGCAGCTCGTTGAAGTTGCGGCCCGTGCTGGCCGGATAGGTCAGCGTCAGGCGCACCTTCTTGGCCGGGTCGATCACGAACACCGAGCGCACCGTTGCCGTGGCGCTGGCGTTGGGGTGGATCATGTCGTACAGGTCGGCGACCTTGCGGTCGGCATCGGCCAGGATCGGGAAGTTCACGCGCGTGTTCTGGGTTTCGTCGATGTCGCCGATCCACTTCTGGTGCGAGTCCACCGGGTCCACCGAAAGGGCCAGCACCTTGACCTTGCGCTTGGCGAACTCGTCCGCGAGCTTGGCGGTGTAGCCCAGCTCGGTCGTGCACACCGGGGTGAAGTCCGCCGGATGCGAGAACAGCACGCCCCAGTTGTCGCCGAGGTAGTCATAGAACCGGATCTTGCCTTGCGAGGAATCCTGTTCGAAATCGGGTGCGGTGTCGCCTAGACGCAGGGTAGCCATGTGGACCTCCAGTCGGAAAGGGGCTGCACAGAATCGCGCAGCAGACGGATCATTATGGGCCAATGCCGGGGAATGCGCAAAATCATATGACTTTTGGTTATATGGTCATTCACGCTACGACGCGGCGCCTGGCCGCCTGTGCGCGGCATCCGGCGCGCCGGGCCGCCCAGACGACAACGGGGCCCCGCAGGGCCCCGTTGCCAACCGTCCACGCGACGGGCACTCAGCCGAAACGGCCCGTGATGTAGTCCTCGGTCGCCTTGTTGCGCGGCTTCACGAAGATCTGGTCGGTCTCGCCGAATTCGATCAGTTCGCCCAGGTACATGTAGGCGGTGAAATCCGAACAGCGCGCCGCCTGCTGCATGTTGTGGGTCACGATAACCACGGTGTAGTCGTTCTTGAGCTCGGCGATCAGCTCTTCGACTTTGGCGGTGGAGATCGGATCGAGGGCCGAGCAGGGCTCGTCGAGCAGCAGCACCTGGGGCTTGATGGCCACGCCGCGTGCGATGCACAGGCGCTGCTGCTGGCCGCCCGACAGCGAGTTGCCGTTCTGGTGCAGCTTGTCCTTCACTTCATTCCACAGCGCCGCCTTGGTGAGCGCCCATTCCACGCGCTCGTCCATGTCGACCTTGCCCAGCTTCTCGAACAGCCGCACGCCAAAGGCGATGTTGTCGTAGATGCTCATGGGGAACGGCGTGGGCTTCTGGAAGACCATGCCGATCTGCGCGCGGATCAGCGAGATGTCGCGCTTGGAGGTGAGCAGGTTCTCGCCGTCCATCTGGATCTCGCCCTCGGCGCGCTGGCCGGGATAGAGCTCGAACATGCGGTTGAACGTGCGCAGCAGGGTGGACTTGCCGCAGCCCGAGGGGCCGATGAAGGCCGTGACGTGCTTCTCGCGGATCGACATGTTCACATTGCGCAGCGCATGGAACTTGCCGTAATAGAAGTTCAGGTCACGGATTTCGAGCTTGTTGCTGACGGCGGTGCTGATACTGGACATGGCGTTTCCTGGGGCAGTGTCGATGCCGAATTACTTGCGGAACAGCGTGCGGGCGGTGATGTTGACGGCCAGCACGAACAGCGTGATGAGGGCGGCACCGGCCCATGCCAGCGTCTGCCAGTCCTGGAAGGGGCTGGCGGCATACTGGAAGATCACCATCGGCAGGTTGGCCAGCGGCTGGTTCATGTTGGTGCTCATGAACTGGTTGGACAACGCGGTGAACATGAGCGGGGCGGTTTCGCCGGCGATGCGGGCCACGGCCAGCAGCACGCCGGTGATGATGCCGGACATGGCGGCGCGATAGCACACCATGGTGATCATCTTGTACTTGGGGCAGCCCAGCGCGGCGGTGGCTTCGCGCAGGCTGTTGGGCACGAGCTTCAGCATGTCGTCGGTGGTGCGCACCACCACCGGCACGACGATGATCGCAAGGGCAATGGAGCCCGCCCAGCCGGAATAGTGCCCGACCTGGGCCACGTACACGGTGTAGATGAACAGGCCGATCACGATCGAGGGGGCGGACAGCAGCACGTCGTTGATGAAGCGCGTGGCCGGCGCGAGCCAGCCGCGGCTGCCGTACTCGGCGAGGTAGGTGCCGGCCAGCACGCCCACGGGCGTGCCGATCAGCGTGCCCATGCCGGCCATCATGATGCTGCCGAGGATGGCGTTGAGCAGACCGCCCGCCTGGCCCGGGGGCGGCGTGATCTCGGTGAACAGGGTGAGCGACAGGGAACCCGCGCCCTTGATGAGCAAGGTGGCGATGATCCAGAAGAGCCAGAACAGCCCGAACAGCAGGGCAGCCGACGACAGCGTGAGCATCACCTTGTTGGTGAGCCTCCGTCGCCGGTAGATCGAGTTCTGCATGTGGATTTCTGACATGTCTGCTTAGGGGGCTAGAGGGCGCCGGCGGCCGGCGCGAACGCCGCGGCAGGCCCAAGGCCCGCCGCGCAGGATGGGGGGATCAGCTCTTGGCGCCTTCACCACGGGCCAGGCGCATGAGCATGACCTTGGACAGGGCGAGCACGATGGTCGTGATGAGGAACAGGATCAGGCCGAGCTCGATGAGCGCGGAGATCTGCATGCCGCTCGCTTCGTTGAACTCGTTGGCGAGCGACGAGGCGATCGAGTTGCCGGGCGAGAACAGCGAGCCCGTCATGCGGTAGGCGTTGCCGATCACGAACGTGACCGCCATCGTCTCGCCAAGCGCGCGGCCCAGGCCGAGCATGATGCCGCCCACCACACCCGCACGGGTGAAGGGCAGCACGACCTTGCGCGAGACTTCCCAGGTGGTCGCACCCAGGCCGTACGCGGATTCCTTGAGCAGCGGGGGGACCAGTTCGAACACGTCGCGCATCACCGCGGTGATGAACGGGATCACCATGATCGCGAGGATGATGCCGGCCGTGAAGATGCCGATACCGAAGGGCGGGCCCTGGAACAGCAGGCCCAGGCCGGGAATGGCGCCCAGCGTGTCGATCATGAAGGGCTGCAGCGTGCGCTGAAAGAGCGGCACGAACACGAACAGGCCCCACATGCCATAGATGATGGACGGAATCGCCGCCAGCATCTCGATGGCGGTGCCCAGGGGGCGGCGCAGCCAGCGCGGCGACAGTTCGGTCAGAAAGAGGGCGATGCCGAACGACACGGGCACGGCGATGATCAGCGCGATGGCCGACGTCAGCAGCGTGCCGTAGATCGGCACGAGCGCGCCGTACTGGTCGTTGACGGGATCCCATTCGGACGACCAGAGAAAGCTGAAGCCGAACTCGGCAATGCTTTCACGGCTGCCCCAGAAGAGGGATGCCAGGATCGCCGCCAGCAGGGCGAAGACGAGGAAGGCGAAAAACCGCGTCACATTCTTGAACGCGGCATCCATCAGGTAATTGCGGTTGTGCTTCATCGGGTCCAGTTGGGGAAGCTTCGTAGGCTCCGTGACGGGCCTCGAACGCGCGGACATAGTATCAAGTACTGCACTCATCTTGCCGATTCTCCCCGTACGCAAACACAAGGGATGGGCATCCTCGCCGGGATGCCCATCCCCCTGTCAACTGGCAGTGACGCCGTTGTCGTTACTGCCAGACGGCCTTGCCGTCTGCGCTCTTCACGTCGGACTTCCACTGGTTGGCGATCGCCGTCTGGACTTCGTTGGGCAGCGCCACGTAGTCCAGTGCACGGGCCGAATCGTCACCCTTGTTGAAGGCCCACTGGAAGAAGTCGAAGACTTCCTTCGTCTTGGCGGGGTTGTCGGCGGTCTTGTGCACCAGGATGAACGTGGCGCTGGTCACCGGCCAGGACTTGGCGCCCGGCTGATGGGTCAGGACCACGCCCATGCCCGGGGCGCTTTTCCAGTCGGCGCCAGAGGCGGCGGCTGCGAAACTTTCATACTCCGGCTGCACGAACTGGCCATCGGCGTTCTGCAGGGCGGTGTGCGACAGGTTGTTCTGCTTGGCGTAGGCGTATTCCACGTAGCCGATCGAGTTGGCCAGCTGCTTGACGTAGTTGGCCACGCCTTCGTTGCCCTTGCCACCCTGGCCCACGGGCCACTTCACGGCCTTGCCTTCGCCAACCGTGCTCTTCCATTCCGGCGACACCTTGGACAGGTAGTTCGTCCAGCCGAAGGTGGTGCCCGAGCCGTCCGAACGGTGCACGACGACGATGTCGGCATCCGGCAGCTTGACGTCGGGGTTCTGGGCGGCCAGCTTGGGGTCGTTCCAGCGCTTGATCGTGCCCATGTAGATCTGGGCCAGCAGGTCACCCGTCAGCTTGAGCTGGCCCGGGGCCACGCCGGCGAGGTTCACCACGGCAACCGTGCCGCCGATGACGGCCGGGAACTGCATCAGGCCGTTCTTCTCCAGGTCATCGCCCGGCATCGGATCGTCGGTCGCGCCGAAGTCCACCGTCTTGGCGATGATCTGCTTCACGCCACCGCCCGAACCGATCGACTGGTAGTTGACCGTGTTGCCCGTTTCGGCACGGTAGTCAGCCGCCCAGCGTGCATAGATGGGGTAGGGGAACGATGCACCGGCGCCGGTGATGTCGGCGTGGGCCGCCAGCGAGGCGGACGCCAGGGCCAGCGCGAGAGAAGCTTGACGGAAGACGCGTTTGAACATGAAGAATTCCTGTGTGGTCCTGAAGACGGCGGGCCGATTCCTGCCCAGCGCGAGCAGAATATCGAGTGGCGATGACCAGGACATGACAGGGGGATGACAGAAATATGACAAGGCTCCCGCACGCGGGGGCGGGTGTCTCAAGGGGTCCAGACCGGCTTGCCGTCGGACGTGCGAAGCTCCTGCGCCCAGCGCTCGCGCACCGTGTCCGTCACGGCGTCGGGCAGGGCGACGTAATGCATGTCGTCGGCCGCCTGGTCGCCGTGGCGAAAGGCCCAATCGAAGAACGTCAGCGCCGAGCGCGTGCTCTCCGGACGCCGCGTGACCTTGGGCACCAGGATGAAGGTGGCGGCGGCGAGCGGCCAGGAATCGGCGCCCGGCTGGTTGGTCAGCATCACGCCCATCCCCGGCGTTGCCGACCAGTCCGCATTGGCGGCGGCAGCGGCAAAGGCCTCGGGCGTCGGGCTCACGAACGCGCCTTCCTGGTTCTCGAGCTGCACGTAGGACAGGTTGTTCTCGCGGGCATAGCCGTATTCCACATAGCCGATCGTGTGGCGCAGCTGGCGCACGTAGTTGGCCACGCCTTCGTTGCCCTTGCCACCCTGGCCGGCCGGCCACTTCACGGCCTTGCCCACGCCGACGGTTTCCTGCCAGGCGGGCGACACCTGCGCGAGGTAGTGCGTCCAGCCGTAGGTCGTGCCCGAGCCGTCCGAGCGATGCACCACCAGGATGTCGGCATCGGGCAGCTTCAGGTCCGGATTGCGGGCGACCAGCACCGGATCGTTCCAGCGCCGGATCTTGCCCAGGTAGATGTCGGCCAGTTCGCTGCCGGACAGCTTCAGCTGGCCGGGCGCCACGCCGGGAATGTTGATCACGGGCACCGTGCCGCCCATGACCGCGGGGAACTGCATCAGGCCGCGCGCGTCGAGCTCTTCTGCCGACAGTGGCGCGTCGGTGGCGCCGAAGTCGACGGTGGGCTTGCTGATCTGCGCCACGCCGCCGCCCGAGCCGATCGACTGGTAATTGACCGCTTCGCCCGTCTGCGCCAGGTAGGTCGACGCCCACTGCGCATAGAGCGGAAACGGAAACGAGGCGCCAGCGCCGGTGATGTCCACCGCGCCTGCCGTGCCGCCCAGCCCGAAAGCCAGCGTCCAGCCGATCAACCACTGCTTGCCGCGTCGCTTTTGCATGCTTCTCCCGATCCGTGTCAGAGCCGCGCCCGTCGGGCGCGTCTTCGATAGTCGCGCAGATTATGACGGTTTCATGACATTTTCATGACAACCGTGCGTCGCTATCACCTTAGCAGGCGGGCGCGCCGCGGCCGGGGACGCGCGGGTGGCTGCGCGACGGCGCTTGCCGAGCCGACGGGCACACGGTATCCTTGCCTGCTTTGGCTCCTCACGAACCGTGAACAGCCAGCTTCGCAACGGCACCGGCCATCCGCCCGTGTCAGTCAGCGCCGCAAGCCGTACGTGCTGCCGGGCCCCAAGCCTGTGCGCCGTACACACTGCCCGGCTGTCGCGCCACAAGCGCGGCAGTGGGCTTTCGTTCAATGTCCGGTGTCCGTTCCGAATAGGACGTGACCTGGATCGCCGGGGCGTTCGGGCCTAGCGATTCCGTGAATCGCAAAGCGCTGCGCGTGCCGTCGGGTCCGGGGCAGGTCTGTTTCGTCCCTGTGGGGGCGATGGTCGGGGCGTCTCGCATCGGTTTGAGGGAATCACAATGGAACTGAATGGCGCAGAAATTCTCGTGCGCTGCCTGGCCGACGAAGGCGTGGAACACGTCTTTGGCTATCCCGGTGGCGCCGTGCTGTACATCTACGACGAGATCTACAAACAGGATCGCTTCCAGCACATCCTGGTCCGTCACGAACAGGCCGCAGTCCATGCGGCCGATGCGTACTCCCGCTCCTCGCACAAGACCGGCGTCTGCCTGGTGACCAGTGGTCCCGGGGCGACCAATGCCGTGACCGGGATCGCGACCGCCTACATGGATTCGGTCCCCATGGTCATCATCAGCGGCCAGGTGCCGACGGCGGTGATCGGCGAGGACGCCTTCCAGGAATGCGACACGATCGGCATCACGCGTCCCTGCGTGAAGCACAACTTCCTGGTCAAGGACGTCAAGGACCTGGCCGAGACCGTGCGCCGCGCGTTCTACATCGCGCGCACCGGCCGCCCGGGTCCCGTGCTGGTCGACGTGCCCAAGGACATCACCATCGCGCGCTGCAAGTACACGCCCGCCACCGCCCCGGTGACGATGCGCTCGTACGCGCCGGTGACCAAGGGCCACCAGGGCCAGATCAAGAAGGCCGTGCAGCTGCTGCGCAGCGCCGAGCGCCCGATGATCTACACGGGTGGCGGCGTGATCCTCGCCAATGCGTCCGACGAGCTGAACACGCTCGTGCATCGCCTGGGCGCGCCGGTCACCAACACGCTGATGGGCCTGGGCGCCTTCCCGGCCAGCGACCGCCTCTTCGTGGGCATGCCCGGCATGCACGGCACCTACGAAGCCAACATGGCCATGCAGCACTGCGACGTGCTGATCGCCATCGGGGCGCGCTTCGATGACCGCGTGATCGGCAATCCCAAGCACTTTGCCCAGAACGCCCGCAAGATCATCCACATCGACATCGATCCGTCCTCGATCTCCAAGCGGGTCAAGGTCGACGTGCCGATCGTGGGCGACGTGCGCGACGTCCTGCAGGACCTGCTGGCCCAGCTCGACGCCGCCGGCGGCGTGGACCCGGCGCAGATCGCGCCGTGGTGGGAACAGGTCGAGACCTGGCGTGCGCGCGACTGCATGAAGTTCGCGCTGTCGGACGAGCTCATCAAGCCGCAGAAGGTCGTGCAGACGCTCTGGGAAGTCACCGGCGGCAACGCCTTCGTGACCTCCGACGTGGGCCAGCACCAGATGTGGGCCGCGCAGTACTACGGCTTCAACAAGCCGCGCCGCTGGATCAATTCCGGTGGCCTGGGCACCATGGGCGTGGGCCTGCCCTACGCCATGGGCGTGCAGATGGCCAATCCGGATTCGGACATCGCCGTGATCACGGGCGAAGGCTCGATCCAGATGAACATCCAGGAGCTGTCCACCTGCTTCCAGTACCACCTGACGCCCAAGATCCTGTGCCTGAACAACCGGTACCTGGGCATGGTGCGCCAGTGGCAGCAGATCGACTACGGTTCGCGCTACTCCGAGTCCTACATGGATGCGCTGCCCGACTTCGTGAAGCTCGTCGAAGCCTACGGCCACGTCGGCCTGCGCATCGAGCGCCCGGCCGATGTCGAGCCCGCGATCCGCGAAGCCTTCGGCAAGCACAAGAAGCGCCTGGTCTTCCTCGACTTCATCACCGATCAATCCGAGAACGTCTGGCCCATGGTCAAGGCGGGCAAGGGCTTGACCGAGATGATGCTCGGTTCCGAAGATCTGTGAGGAGGCACGCATGAGACACGTCATTTCCGTGCTTCTGGAGAACGAACCCGGCGCCCTGTCGCGCGTGGTCGGACTCTTTTCGGCACGTGGCTACAACATCGAGACGCTGACGGTGGCGCCCACCGAGGATGCGACCCTGTCGCGCATGACCATCGCCACGCGTGGCTCGGACGAGGTGATCGAGCAGATCACCAAGCATCTGAACCGCCTGGTCGAGGTCGTCAAGGTGGTCGACCTGACCGAAGGCCCGCACCTGGAACGTGAGCTGATGCTCATCAAGGTGCGCGCCGTCGGCAAGGAACGCGAAGAAATGAAGCGCATGGCGGACATCTTCCGCGGGCGCATCATCGATGTGACGGACAAGAGCTACACGGTCGAACTCACGGGCGACCAGAGCAAGCTGGACGCCTTCATCGACGCGCTGGACCGCACGGCGGTGCTCGAGACGGTACGCACCGGCAGCTGCGGTGTCGGCCGCGGCGAGCGCATCCTCAAGGCCTGAGCCTGGCCAACCCCCAAACGAAATGCAGCACCACGGGCTGGGCAGCGCGAGCGCGCCCGCCCACCCCAAGAAAAACTGGAGAAATCTCATGAAGGTGTTCTACGACAAGGATTGCGATCTGTCGCTCATCAAGGGCAAGACGGTTGCCATCATCGGCTACGGCTCGCAAGGCCATGCCCACGCCCAGAACCTGAACGATTCCGGCGTGAAGGTCGTGGTCGGTCTGCGCAAGGGCGGTGCTTCCTGGAACAAGGCGGCCAACGCCGGCCTGCAGGTCGCCGAAGTGGCTGACGCCGTCAAGCAAGCTGACGTCGTCATGATCCTGCTGCCCGACGAGAACATCGCCGAGGTCTACAACACCCAGGTCGCCGCCAACATCAAGTCCGGCGCCGTCCTGGCGTTTGCCCACGGCTTCAACGTGCACTACGGCCAGGTCGTGCCGCGCGACGACATCGACGTGATCATGGTCGCCCCCAAGGCCCCGGGCCACACCGTGCGTGGCACCTATGCCCAGGGTGGCGGCGTGCCCCACCTGATCGCCGTGTACCAGGACAAGTCCGGCGCCGCCCGTGACATCGCCCTGTCGTACGCCAGCGCCAACGGCGGTGGCCGTGCCGGCATCATCGAAACCAACTTCCGCGAAGAAACCGAAACCGACCTGTTCGGCGAACAGGCCGTGCTGTGCGGCGGCGCCGTCGAGCTGATCAAGGCCGGCTTCGAGACGCTGGTGGAAGCTGGCTACGCGCCCGAAATGGCGTACTTCGAATGCCTGCACGAACTGAAGCTGATCGTGGACCTGATCTACGAAGGCGGCATCGCCAACATGAACTACTCGATCTCGAACAACGCCGAGTACGGTGAGTACGTCACCGGCCCGCGTATCGTGACCGAAGACACCAAGAACGCGATGCGCGCGGTGTTGAAGGACATCCAGACCGGCGAATACGCCAAGAGCTTCATCCTGGAAAACAAGGCCGGTGCCCCGACGCTGCAGTCGCGTCGTCGTCTGAACGCCGAGCACCAGATCGAAGTCGTCGGCGGCAAGCTGCGCCCGATGATGCCCTGGATCGCGAAGAACAAGCTCGTGGACCAGACGAAGAACTGATGCCGCAGCCGCCCGCAAGGGCGGTGTGCACCGCAGTCCTGAACCCCGCCGCTGGCGGGGTTTTTTTTGGGCGGATCGGTCCGTGGCCCCGGACTCAGACCTGCGCGTCGGGTTCGGCGCTCGACACGGCGTCCGCGCCCAGGAGGTCGGCAAGATCCAGGTCGCGGATCATCTGGGCGACGGCGTCGCCCAGATGGGTGGGGTCGGCGCGGCGGGAGCGTGCCAGGTAGGCGACGTTGCGCGAGGTGATGCCCTCGATCCGGGCGCTCGTGAATTCGCGGCTGTGCGCGAGCTGGCGGGCCGCGCCGTGGCCCACGACGCTCAGGCCCACGCCCAGCCGGATGAGGTCGAACAACGCTGGCATGGTCTCCACCTCGGCGACCACATCGAAGCGCGTGCGCGTGCGACGCCGCACCAGTTCCAGGTTGGCGCGGATCGAATTCGACGGTGGCGGCAGGATCAGCGGATAGCGGGCCAATGCGTCGAAGGGCAGGGATTCGGGCAGGGCGAGGTCGGGTGTGCGCAGGCCGATCAGCACATAGTGCTCTTGCGCCAATGGCTCGATGATCAGGTCCTCGGGCGCTTCGATGTTGAACAGCACGGCCACGTCCACGTGTCCTGCGGCCAGCGAGGACAGCAGCACCGGCGTCTTGCTTTCCACGACCGAGATCGTCGCGTTGGGCAGACGGGCGCGAAAGCGCTGGACCAGCGGCGCCAGCAGCACGCGGGCAATGCGGGGCACGAGGCCGACGGATACGCGGCCTGTCAGGTCCGTGCTCGCGGATCCCAGCGCCTGGCGGCCCCGTGCCACGGACTCGAGCACCGTGATCGCATGGGGCAGGAATGCCTCGCCTGCCGGGGTCAGGGTGACGCCGCGGCCGGTACGCAGGAACAGCTTGGCATTCAGGTCCGCTTCGAGCAGCCGCATCTGCCGACTGAGCGATGGCTGGGAAATGTCCAGCGCTTTCTCGGCCTTGCTGAACCCGCCTAGCTGCGCGATGCACACGAAGTGCCTGAGCTGATCGAAATCCATGTCGGCCATTATAGAAAAACCGAATAGCCGCTAGTCGGGTGGCGGCATGGATCGCGCGCCCTGGCGTGACTAGACTGGCACGCGAGGAGGCGGGCAGCGTCGGCGCGCCCCCTCCCACGAGCCTTTGGAGACCACCATGAGAATCATCCCCGCGGCCCTTGGCCTGTCGTGCCTGATGGCGCTTGCGCCGGCACAGGCGCAAGGCCAGGCCTACCCCCAGCGGGCCATCTCGCTGTCCGTGCCCTATGGCGCCGGCGGATCGACGGACGGCATCGCACGCAAGTTTGCGACGCTCTTGGAGCGCGAGCTGGGCCAGACCGTACTGATCCAGAACCAGCCGGGCGGCTCTGGCACCCTGCAGCTGCGCAGCCTTGCCCGCGCCGAGCCCGATGGCTACAACCTGGGCTTTTATTCGTACAGCACGGCCACCTTCACGTCGCAGATCCTGAACGTGCCCTACACCCGGGATGACTTCATCTTGCTGGGCGGCGTGGCCGAGTTCAGCTATGGCATCGTCGCGGCCGCGGGCTCGCCGATCAACAACGTGCAGGACCTGGTGGATCAGGCCAAGACGTCCAAAGGCGTCTTCTATGGCGTGACGGGGGCGCCCAACAACTTTCCGTTCCTGCAGCTGGAGAAGACCACCGGCGGGCAGTTCGACCAGGTCACGTACAAGTCGTCTGCCGAGTCCATCAATGCGGTCATCGGCGGCTACGTGGACGTGGCCCTGCAGGGGCCGTCCGAATATGCCGAACTGGTCAAGTCCGGCAAGCTGAAGGTCATCGCATCGGCCAGCAATTACCGGCTGCCGTGGTTTCCCGACACCCAGACCCTGAAGGAACAGGGATTCGACTTCGGCATCACGGGCATCATCGGCATCGCCGCGCCCAAGGGCATCGCGCCCGAGGTCAAGGCCAGGCTCGAGGACGCGGTGCAGAAAGTCGTGGCCAGCACCGAATACCAGGACTTCCTGGCCAACACCTACGGGATGAAAACCTATCCGGCCAGCGCAGAGGCGTTCGCGAAGTACATCGACGACGGCTTCCCGAAGATGCGCCACATGATCGAGACCTATGACATCAAGGGCATCTGATCGCAGGCGCCGAGTGCGGACGGCCGGTTGGTCTGCGCCTGGCGTTGCGGCGCCCGCCGGGGCGGGGGCGATGTTCTGGATTGGCCGCCCGCGCAGGGCGGCTGTCAGGCAGCGCCGGGCAGGGGAGGCTGGCGGCATGGCTGGGTCGACTCGGGACGGTGGCGCCAGGGCACGCCAGACGAGCCAGACCAGGGGGCTGGCGGCGGGCGGTCAGCGCCTGAAGACAACGCCCGATGCGATCCAGGTCGCAGCGATGCGGCGACTCAGCCCGGAATGGCCACGGTATCCAGATCGAGGATGGGTTGCTGGCCTATCAGATGGACTGCCGGATCTGCGGATCCGCTGAACGTCGGCAGAAGGCCGTACGGCGCATCGGCCGTGTCGACGGCGTCGGGCAACGCAGACTCGAATCCGTCGGCAGCGCGCATCAAGAGCGGCAGGGTCGCCGACGCTGCAGCGGCTGCCGCCGGTGCCGCAGGCAGCGCACGGATGGCAAGGTAGGCATCGCTGGCATCCGAGATCCCAGCCAGGAGCGCCGCCAGGTCGATCGTCGTGTTCGGACCCGAGACGTGTGCCTGGGCGGCATGCTCGGCCACGGCGATGCGGGCCTTCAGGTAGTCGCCATCGCCCGCGGCCTGTAGCGCGCTGGTCAGGAACACGGCGACGAAATGGCTGCGGTCCGCGCCAGCGGACAGTTCGTCGGACCAGTGCTGGATGCCGCCCGCATCGCCATCCCGGCCCAGCACCGTCTTGTACACGAAGGCCACGTACGCCGCCGCGGAGAGCGCCGTTCCCTGCTCGCCCGATTGCGTGCCGGAAAAGTATAGGCTCTTGGCCAGCTGCTTCACGGCGTCGGCTTCGCTTACGCCTGCGCCAAGGAGCTTGGCCAGGTCCCCCGCCCAGTGTTTGAGCCCGCCGTGCTCCGGCGCCCGGTTGAAAGCCGCTACGTACAGGCCGATCAGGAACTCGGTCTGGGTGTCGGTCAGGCCGGGGAAGGCGAGGTCCAGGTCCGGCAAGGGCGGCGTGCCCTTGCCGGCCGCGTAGATGGCTTCGATCAGTCGGTCGGCGCTGGGTGCCTTGTCGGTGCGGCCGACATCCAGCATGCTGCCGACGAAGTCGGTGTTCGAGATATGGCCTTGCTGGATGGCGTCGACGAGGGCTGCCTTCGTGGCTGCGGACGCGGTGGGGTGCAGGAGGTCGACGAGATTAGAGGGAGCCACTAGCTCGGCGAATGGGTAGCTGCTGAAGGACACTGAACCGATTGCACCGGTGATCGTGGGAATTTTTGCTTCGACACCGAGTTGCGCGATCAAGGTATGTGCCATCCCAGACAATGCCTCCAGTGGCGTCTGTCCCCTGACAATGCGCTCGTCCAAGAGCTCAATGTTGAGTAGTGCTATCCGACGTGTGTGTTCTTCGTCTTGGTAGTAAGGAGCCAAGTAGGTACGAAAGAAGTATTCAATTTGGCTTACTGCGTCATCGCGCGACTTACTCATTGCGTTTTCCCGGAAGTTCAATAGGAGACTGATACGCGACAGTCTCTGCCCGTGTAACCAGCCTCATCGCGTCGAATGAATACGGCACGCGACCTGCCTGCACCCCAACGCGCGTCAGCTGCGCTTTGGCACCACGTGTCCATCATGCTGAGCGTCTCACCTGCGCCTGCTGCTTTCACGGCCGCGTATATCCATACTCCTAGCTCTCGTTCCGATTCCTGCGGAAGGCCAACACCCCTCAACCGCTTTCCCAGTTGGTCAATCCAGTAGGGATAGCTTGCCGTGAATGACACGGGGTTACCCGCTTCCGGACAGCGCTGGCTCGGTAGCGCCTTGTAGGCAAAGATCGTCGCGAGCCGTAAGCCATCGCGCACCCATGCGGATGGCGTGTACGGAATGCTCCAGCCATAATCTGCATCGCTCATGTTGCAGATCAGGTTGCCGGCAACGACGAAGGTCGTCCCCACCGCCGGCCCGGGCGGTCGTGCCGGCGGCGGTGGTTCCGGACGCGGCGGCGGTGCCTCATACGTGCAATCGAACTGCCACCCCGACCACCCCGACCACGCCCCCGTCGTCGTCTGCCCCTGCTGGTGCGAATACACGTCGCGCTGGCGTGTGCGCACCTGCTGACCCCGGTAACTGGCGGGGCATGACGTGTACTGGCGGTCGTATTCCGTGCGCCCGCGCACGCATCCTCCGCGCGCCGCGATGAAGGTGTAGCCGCTCCAGCATCCGCCTGGCGGTCCGCTGGACGGTGCGATGACCAGGCTGGCGGTCGTGTCGCTCGACGCGAATCCGATGTCCGCCTGGCTGCGCTGCAACTGCGCATGGGCCAGGGGGACGAAAGCGGACAACAGGAGCACGGCGGCTGGCAGGGAGGTCGTCATAGGCTGGCCTACGGACGATCCCGGATTCGCTTTAGGGCCGGTGTTGATGATTCTGCGCACCTGTCGATCCAGGTGGGCGGTGTCCCGGCGGTCGAGGCCGCCGTGGATCCCGCGCGCGCCTTGCACGCGCGCGGCTGCATGCGCCGATCAGGGCGCCGCGCGGAAGCCCGATTCCTTCACGACCGGGGCCCACTGGGCCGTGTAGTCGGCCAGAAGCTTCTGGCTTTCCGCGGCATTGGCGACGATGGGCTCCATGCGTGCATCCAGGATGATCTTGGCGAAGGCCTCGTCCTGGGCGATCTTCTTGATGGCGTCGCCGTAACGCTTGACCTGTTCGGCGGGCATGCTGGCGGGGGCGAAGATGCCGTTCCAGCCAGTGGCCACGACGTCCAGGCCGGCTTCCTTGAAGGTGGGGACATTCGGCTGGGTCGGCTCGCGCGTCTCGCCGGACACGGCGAGGATGCGCAGCTTGTCGCCGGCGTGCTGCGGCTCCAGGGCATCGAACGTGTCCAGCGCGTACTGCAGGTGGCCGCCGATCAGCTCGGTGACGAGCGGGCCGGAGCCGCGATAGCCCACGACTTCGGGCACTTCACCCAGGGCTTCGCCCAGCATCAGGCCGAAGAAGTGGGGCAGGCTGCCGGTGGCGGGCACGCCCAGGTTGAATTGTCCCGGGTTGGCGGCCAGGGCGGCGCGCATGCCGGCCAGGTCCTTGACGGACGAAGTGGTCGGCACGGCCAGGCCAAAGCGGTAGGACGCGACGAGCGAGACGGTCTGGAAGTCCTTGGCGGGGTCGTAGCCGATGTCGTCGTACACCAGCGGCGCCACGACCATCACGGCCGGGTTGCCCAGCATCAGGACGTTGTCGTTGGCGCCGGCGCGCGCCACGTACTGGGCGGCGATGCGGCCACCCGCACCGGTGCGGTTCTCGATGACGACCGGCACGTTGAGCTCCTTGCCCAGGCGCTCGCCCACCAGGCGGGCAATGCGGTCGGAGCTGCCACCGGGCGGATAGCCGACGATGAGGTTGAGCGGTGCGTCCTGCGCGGCCAGGGCGTTCGCGGACAGCGTGAGCGAGAGGGCGAGCGCGGAGGCCGCGGCTTTCAGGAAAGGATGGGACATGGCGTGGGCTGATCGAGAGGGTGTGGGCGGCGCGCAGCGCCGGACGGTATCTGCGAATCGGGTGGTGCGATCGGGCGGGAAGTGCAGGTCAGCCGGTCATCGGGCCAGGCCGGCGGGACAGGCCATGCGGGTGCGGGTCATGGCGCACCGTCGGGTTGCGACTGCAGGCTGACCTTGATCGCCTGGTGGCGGCGTTCCATTTCTTCGCGCAGCTCGCGGCGCAGGCGTGCGGCTTCGAAACGGTGCCGTTCCTCGGCCGTGCGCGGCTGGCGGGGCGGCACGGCGACGGGCTTGCCGTCGTCGTCGACGGCGACCATGGTGAAGTAACAGCTGTTGGTATGGCGCTCGAGCTTCTGGCGGATGTCCTCGGTCACGACCTTGATGCCGATTTCCATGGACGTGCGGCCGGTGTAGTTGACCGCCGCATAGAAGGTGACGAGCTCGCCGACGTGGATGGGCTGGCGGAACACGACCTGGTCGACGGACAGCGTGACGACGTAGGCGCCCGCGTAGCGGCTGGCGCAGGCATAGGCCACCTGGTCCAGATACTTGAGGATGGTGCCCCCGTGGACGTTGCCGGCAAAGTTCGCCATGTCCGGGGTCATCAGAATGGTCATCGAGGTCTGGTGGCTGGGCTCGTTCATGGCGTGCGCGGCAAAAAGGGGTCTGCGGATTCTACGGGAATCGTGCGGGCGCGCGGGGCCGATCGACGCGGGGGCGTCGCAGGCATCAAACGGGATGCGCATCGTGCAGGCCCCGAGGGGGCGATCGGCGCACCGCCACGCGGCGGTGCGCGGCGGCCGGCGCAACCCGGGCGCTCGGCGGCCTTGGCGGACGCAGCGCGACCGGGCGCGGCGCGCGGGCCTCAGACCAGTCCGGCTTCGCTCAGCTCGCGCTTGATGTAGGCGTAGTAGATCGGCGCGGCCACCAGGCCTGCGATGCCGAAGGCCGCCTCCATCACGAGCATGGCGGCCAGCAGCTCCCAGGCGCGCGCGTGGATGCGCGAGCCCACGATGCGGGCGTTCAGGAAGTATTCGAGCTTGTGGATGACGACCAGGAAGGCGAGGGCGGCGATCGCCACGCCCAGGGACACGGAGAGCCCGACCAGGACGATGACCGTGTTGGAGATGAGGTTGCCCACCACCGGCAGCAGCCCGGCGACGAAGGTGACGACGATCAGCGTCTTGACCAGCGGCAGGTGCACGCCGAAGGCCGGCAGCACGAGCAGCAGGAACGCGGCGGTGAAGGCCGTGTTCAGGGCCGAGATCCGCACCTGGGCAAACACGATCTGGCGGAACGCCCCGGCCAGCAGGGTGGCGCGGCGCGTGAGGCTGCCCGTGAGCGGGCGCAGCGCGTCTGGCGAGCGTTGTTCCTCGAAGGCGGCAAGCCCGCCCAGCACCATGCCGATGATGACGTGCACCACGGCACTGACGGCGGTCTTGCCCGCCAGCTGCAGTTCGCCCAGGTGCTCGCGCACCCAGGCCGTGACGCTGGCCTGGATCTGTCCGACGTCACGCGGCAGAAAGCCGCGCAGGAATTCGGGCAACTGCTCGTGCGCGTGTTCGATGATCGCCTGCAGCTTGATCACCAGGTGCGGCAGGTGATCGCCGAACCGGCTGACCCAGGCGATGCCGGCGAGCAGCAGGGGCGTGGCCACGCCCACCACCGCAATGGCCAGCAGCGCCACGGCCACGGCATGGCCCCGGCCCGAAAAGCGCCCGGCCAGGTGCGGTGCCAGCAGGTGGATGAGCTGGTGCACGAGCAGCGCCGAGAGCAGCGCGAGCAGCAGATGAAAGTGCAGGACGAAGAGCAGGCCCGTCGCCGCAATGACCCAGCCCGCGATGAGCATCGGCGGCAGGCGCGCAGGTGGCGCGGATGTCGGGGCCGGGGGCTGCACGGATCAGAGGCTGCCGTTGTCGTCGCTGTCGTGGCTGTAGTACTTGACGCCGATCTTGATGGCGTCGCGTCCCTGCTGGCGCCGCCAACGGTTGGAGTCGCGCAGCGAATAGACGCAGCCGCAGTATTCCTGCTGGTAGAAGCTTTCGTCCTTGCTGATCTCGATCATCCGCGCGCTGCCACCGCCCTTGCGCCAGTTGTGCGTCCAGTAGGTGACGCCCGGATAGCGGTCGGCCGCGCGCTCGCCGCAGCCGTTGATCTGCTGCATGTTCTTCCAGCGGGAGATGCCCAGCGAGCTCGTGATCACCGGAAAGCCATGCTCATGGGCATACAGCGCGGTGCGCTCGAAGCGCATGTCGAAGCAGACGGTGCAGCGCTCGCCGCGTTCGGGCGCGTTCTCCAGGCCCTTGACGCGTTCGAACCAGGGCTCGACGTCGTAGTCCGCATCGATGAACTCGATGCCGTGCTTGATCGCGAAGCGGATGTTCTCTTCCTTGCGGATGAGGTATTCGCGCTCGGGGTGGATGTTCGGGTTGTAGAAATAGATGGCGTAGTCGATGCCGGAGGCGAGCAGGGCTTCCATGGGCTCGCCCGAGCAGGGGGCACAGCAGGAATGCAGCAGCAGCCGTCCGCCGTCGCCGGGGAGCTTGAGAGGTTGGCGTTGCGTGGTGGTCATGGCAGGTTCGATCCGGTCCATCAGCGCCCGCGCATCGCGCGGTCGATCTTCTGGTCCGTCTTGTATTGGCTCAGGGCATACACCGACCAGATCGCGGCGGGGATCCAGCCGATGATCGTGATCTGCAGGATGAGGCAGATGATGCCGGCAAAGGGGCGCCCGATCGTGAAGAACTGGAACCAGGGCAGGAGAACGGCAAGCAGGAGTCGCATGGTACGGCGGACGCGCAAGCGCCCTTGTCGATTTCAGAGGGAATATACGAGGGCAATCGTACAATGATATCGGTTAATCTCTGCCCATTATGCAAAAACCCCACTACCCCCATCCCATCCTGGCCCGCGAGGGCTGGCCGCACATCGCGATCGCCGTCGTGGTCGCCTTGCTCGCCACCCTGCTGTTTGGCGGCTGGTCCCTGATCTTCTGGGTGATCGCCGTCTTCGTGGTGCAGTTCTTCCGCGACCCGCCGCGCCATGTGCCGCAGCAGGCCAACGCGGTGCTCAGCCCGGCCGACGGCCGGATCGTGGTGGTGGAAAGGACGCAGGATCCGTACGCGAACCGCGAGGCCCTGAAGATCAGCGTCTTCATGAACGTGTTCAACGTGCATTCGAACCGCAGCCCCGTGGACGGTCGCATCCGCCACGTGGAGTACTTCCCGGGCAAGTTCGTCAATGCCGACCTGGACAAGGCGTCGCTGGAAAACGAGCGCAACGCGCTGCTGATCGAAACCGATCAGGGCGTGACCGTCACCTGCGTGCAGGTGGCCGGCCTCGTCGCCCGCCGCATCCTCTGCTACGTGGCACCGGGCGACCGGCTGGCGCGCGGCCAGCGCTATGGCTTCATCCGCTTCGGTTCGCGGGTGGACGTCTACCTGCCGCTGGATGCCCAGCCGCGCGTCGTGATCGGTGACAAGGTCAGCGCCACGTCGACGATCCTGGCCGACCTCGCGCGCGCCGATGGCACGTCCGGTTCGCCGCGCGTGGCCACGGCAGCCCAGGCCGCGCCCGCTGGCGCCGTGCCCGTGACGGGCGCCGTGTCGGTGTCCGCCGCCGTGGCCGAACTGGTGCCGGGCGCCATCGCGGCGGCCGCGGACCCGGCACCCGCTGCTCCAGGTGCTGCTGCCGACCCCGTGCGTCCGATCGAGACGGTGACCCCGGTCGCCCCCGTGGACCCGGCGGTGACGCCCGTGGTGCCGGCAACGCCCGTGGACCCGGTCGCGCCCGCCCGTACCGAATCGCGCGAACCGTTCATCCCGCCGCTGGACCCGCTGGACGCGCCGCGCAGCGGTGCACCGGTGCCGAGCGCCACGCCGGTTCGCCCGGCGCCGCTCGCCAGCGATGACGATACGGATCCGCCCGTGTTTCCGCCCTCGCAGGCACGCTAACTGCTTTGCGTGACGACCGTCTCCGACCCGCCTTGAAGGCCGCATGAACGAAAACGATTCCCTCGAACGCCGCCGGCGCGGGATTTACCTCCTGCCCAACGCCTTCACCACGGCCGCACTGTTCGCTGGCTTCTACGCCATCGTGCAGGCCATGAACAACCAGTTCGAGGTCGCCGCCATCGCCATCTTCGTGTCGATGGTGCTCGATGGCATGGATGGGCGCGTGGCCCGCATGACGAACACGCAGTCCGCCTTCGGCGAGCAGTACGACTCGCTGTCGGACATGACCGCCTTTGGCGTGGCCCCGGCGCTGGTCATGTACGTGTGGGTGCTCAACACCATGGGGCGGTGGGGCTGGCTGGCCGCCTTCATCTACGTGGCCTGCGCCGCGCTGCGCCTCGCGCGGTTCAACACCAACATCGCCGTGGTGGACAAGCGCTTCTTCCAGGGGCTGCCCAGCCCGTCGGCGGCTGCGCTGGTGGCCGGTTTCGTGTGGCTTGCCGCCGACAACCGGATCCACATCAACGAGACCTGGCTGCCCGCCGTGGCGTTCATCGTCACGGTGTATGCGGGCCTCACGATGGTGTCCAACGCGCCGTTCTACAGCGGCAAGTCGTTCACCCTGGGCCGCAGCGTGCCGTTCTGGGTGATCCTGGTGATGGTGCTGGTGTTCGTCTTCGTGTCCTCGAACCCGCCGGTCGTGCTGTTCGGCCTGTTCGTGGCCTACGGCGTGTCGGGCTGGGTGCTGATGGCGTTTCGCTGGCAGCGGGCCCGCCGACTGCAGCGTGCCCGTCGCGAAGGCCCGCCCGTGGACCCCGGCATGTGATCCTGGCGCGTCGAGCCCGCTGCATGTCAAAGGCCGCCCTCGGGCGGCCTTTGACATGATGGCCGCCCTTGGGACGGCCCTTGGCATGATGGCGTGTCCGGGTGGCTACATCGCCCAGCCAAAGCGCGTATCCGGATCGTAGGCGGGGTCCGGCCCCGGATGGAAGCGGGTCACGAAGCCCGCGTCATCGAAGTAGACATACATCCGCGAGTTCCAGACCGTGTCCTGCTTGTACGCATAGGACCACACACGCTGCGGGTGGCCCGGCACGCCGACCGCGTCCACGATGGCGGGCGGGCCGAAGGTGCAGCGCACCTGCTCGGCGGACCAGGTGCCCTCGCGCAGGCGGGCGAAGTTCGCATCGGTGAGGATCTGCTGCACCCCCGTGCTGCGGCCATCGGGGGCCACGTCGGTCGCCCACGACGCCTGCCGGAAGGGCTGGCCGGACCACACCAGGCGCCGGCCGCCGTCGGGCAGGGGGCACACCACCGAGGGCGCGCCCATGCTCGCCTGGATCTGGTCGCCCGTGGTGCCGGGCGGCAGGCGCTGCTCGATGGTGGTACAGCCCGTGGCCACGGCCACGAGGCCCGCGACCAGGGCCAGTCGGTGTCGGGTGGACATGCTCGGACTCCTTTGCGCCCCATGGCGATGGGCGGCAGTGCGTTTTTCGGATAGAATGGCGGGTCTGTTCTGGGGGTCAGGACAGAATCGCAGCAAATTACGAACCACGGCATGGACACGGCATCGGTTGATCCGCCTGTCACGGTCATGCCCCGGCCAGGTGGTCCCGGGTGCCGCAAGCGTACCCCATTCACCGAGCCGGTTGCTCGTTGCTGCATCATCCAATTTATTCACATCTCACGGCAGGGCACCTCGGCCTTGCCGCACGTCTGGAGAGGAATCATGTCCGTAGCCGACATCAAGAAGGCTGATATTGTTGGGCAATTTCAGCGCGCGCAGGGCGACACCGGTTCGCCCGAAGTGCAGGTCGCACTGCTCACGGCTCGTATCAACGAGCTGACCGAACACTTCAAGGAACACAAGAAGGATCACCACTCGCGCCGCGGTCTGCTGCGCATGGTGAGCCGTCGCCGCAAGCTGCTGGATTACCTGAAGGGCCGTAACGCCGACGCCTACCGCGGACTGATCGAAAAGCTCGGCCTGCGCAAGTGATCCGACGACCGTCTTAGGTCGAACGCAACCGTGGTCGTGGCGAATTGTCGCCGCGACCACGGTTTTTTTATGCAAGGAATATTGCCATGTTCAACAAAGTGACCAAAACGTTCCAGTACGGCGAACACGCCGTGACGCTGGAAACCGGCGAGATCGCACGGCAGGCATCGGGTGCCGTGTTGGTGACGATCGAAGACACGGTGGTCCTCGCAACGGTCGTGGGCGCGAAAAAGGCCAAGGCTGGCCAGGACTTCTTTCCGCTGACCGTCGACTACATCGAAAAGACCTATGCGGCTGGTCGCATCCCCGGGGGCTTCTTCAAGCGTGAAGGCAAGCCGTCCGAAAAGGAAACGCTGACCTCGCGTCTGATCGACCGTCCGCTGCGTCCGCTGTTTCCGGAAGGCTTCTACAACGAAGTCCAGGTGGTGATCCACACGCTGTCGGTCAACCCCGAAGTCGACCCCGACATCGCCGCGATGATCGGTGCCTCGGCTGCGCTCGCCATCTCGGGCATTCCCTTCAACGGCCCCATCGGTGCGGCCCGCGTGGGTTACGCCGACGGCCAGTACCTGCTCAACCCGACCGCCACGCAGCGCAAGACCTCGCAGCTGGACCTGATCGTCGCCGGCACCGAAGGCGCCGTGCTGATGGTGGAATCCGAAGCCCGCGAACTGTCCGAAGAGATCATGCTCGGCGCCGTCGTCTACGGCCACGAGCAGATGCAGGTCGCCATCAATGCCATCCACGAGCTGGTCAGCGAAGCTGGCAAGCCGGAATGGACGTGGCAGCCCGCCGCCAAGAACGAAGCCCTGATCGCCACCGTGCGCGGCGCCGCGTTCGAGCCCCTGAAGGGCGCCTACCAGGTCCGCAACAAGCAGGACCGCACGCTCAAGCTGCGTGAAGTCTACGCCGACGTGCACGCCCGCCTGGCCGCCGAGGCTGTCGAAGCCGGCGCGCCCGACAACGTGCTGGTCGACAACCTGCTGTTCGATCTGGAAGCCGAAATCGTCCGCGGCCAGATCCTGAACGGCGAGCCGCGCATCGACGGTCGCGACACGCGCACCGTGCGCCCGATCGAGATCCGCCTGGGCGTGCTGCCGCGCACCCATGGCAGCGCGCTCTTCACGCGCGGCGAGACGCAAGCCCTGGTGGTGGCCACGCTCGGCACCAAGCAGGACGAGCAGATCATCGACGCGCTGATGGGCGAGTACCGCGACCGCTTCCTGTTCCATTACAACTTCCCTCCGTTCTCGACCGGCGAGACCGGCCGCATCGGCTTCACCAAGCGCCGCGAGATCGGTCACGGCCGTCTGGCCAAGCGCGCCCTGGTGCCGCTGCTGCCCGAGCCCACCGACTTCCAGTACACCATCCGCGTGGTGTCGGAAATCACCGAATCCAACGGCTCCTCGTCGATGGCCTCGGTCTGCGGTGGCAGCCTGGCCATGATGGACGCCGGCGTGCCGGTCAAGAACCACGTGGCGGGCGTCGCCATGGGCCTGATCAAGGACGGCGGTCGCTTTGCCGTGCTGACGGACATCCTGGGCGATGAAGATCACCTGGGCGACATGGACTTCAAGGTGGCCGGTACCGTCAACGGCGTGACCGCGCTGCAGATGGACATCAAGATCCAGGGCATCACGAAGGAAATCATGCAGGTCGCGCTGGCCCAGGCCCGCGAAGGCCGCCTGCACATCCTCGACAAGATGGTCGCTGCCATCGACGGTTCGCGCGGCGAGCTGTCGGCCTTTGCGCCGCGCATGCTGACGATGAAGATCAATCCGGAGAAGATCCGTGACGTGATCGGCAAGGGCGGCGCCACCATCCGTGCGCTGACCGAAGAAACCGGCACCATGATCGACATCTCGGACGACGGCACCATCGTCATCTCGAGCGCCGATCTGGACCGTGCCCGCGAGGCCGAGCGCCGCATCGCCGACCTGACGGCCGACGTCGAAGTGGGCCAGGTCTACGAAGGCAGCGTGCTGCGCCTGCTGGACTTCGGTGCCATCGTTCAGGTCCTGCCGGGCCGTGACGGTCTGCTGCACATCTCCGAGATCGCGAACTACCGCATCGCCAACATCAACGACGTGTTGAAGGTCGGTCAGCAGGTTCGCGTGAAAGTCATCGAAGCCGACGACAAGGGCCGTCTGCGCCTGTCGATCAAGGCCATCGGTGGCCTGGAAGCCCAGACCACCCCCGCGCCCACCGACGCCCCCGCGGCCGAGTAAACGTGTGGTGCTGCCCCGCCCGGCTCGCCGGGCGGGCAGCGACAAAGCCCCGACAACCGCAAGGTTGCCGGGGCTTTTTCATGCCTGTGATCAGGTTGCGGTCCGCAGCGCGCCCAGCAGATCGGGCGCCGCGTGCCCGTGGCCGGCGGGTGTCGCGGCCAGCGACTGCAGCAGTTTGTCCAGGTGCCCGATGTGCGGCAGCATCACGCCGAAGAACGCGGTGCCCGCATCCGATTGCACGAGGAGCGTGGGGAAGTCCTCGACGTCCGTGTCATCGAGCAGGTCGGCATGGTCCTCGATGTCCACCCAGGCAAACACGTGTCGGGGGTGGCGCTCTGCGAGCTCGCGGAACTTGATCTCGTAGTCCCGGCAGGTGCCGCACCACTGGGCGCACAGACAGGCCACCAGGATGGCGTCGGGGGCGGCCAGCCGCGCGCGCAGGGCGGGGTCGCCAGGCAGATGGACGGACACGTTGCAGCATTCCGTAGGAAAGACGGATGATTGTAGTCTGCACTGTCGGGCCGCGCTGGCGGTACACTCTGCGCATGTCTTCCCCGACTCTTCCTTCGACCGCCGGCAAGTTCGCCGCCGTGTCACGCGCCTTCGGGCGCGCCGTGGTCTCGCAGTTTCACCCGCGCATGCTGCTGGCGTTGCTGCTGCCCTTCGCCGTCATCCTGATCGGCTCCATCATCCTCATCTGGGCCTTCTGGCAGCCGGTCACGGACTGGCTGGGCACCACCGTGTTCGCCTGGCCCGCGGTGGCGCAGGTCGACCAGTGGCTGGTCACGGTGGGCATGATCTCGCTCAAGATCTGGCTTGCCCCGTTGCTGGCGGCGGCGCTGCTGCTGCCGGCCTCGGGCATCCTCGGGGTGGCGATCGCCGCGGTGTTCGTGATGCCGCTCGTGCTGCGCCACCTGAAGGGCAGCCACTATGGCGACGTAGCCGAGAAGGGGCGGCTCGCCCTGATCGTGAGCGGCTGGAACGCCGTCTGGGTCATGCTGGTGTTCGCCCTGGGCTGGCTCTTCACCATGCCCCTGTGGCTGCTGCCCCCGCTCGCGGTGCTGCTGCCCATCGCCTGGTGGACCTTTGCCTTCACGCGCATGCTGCGCCTGGACGCGCTGGCCGATTTCGCCACGCCCGACGAGCGCCGCCAGCTGCTCGGCCTGCACATGGCCGAATTCTGGTCGCTGGGCCTGATCTGCGCGCTGCTGAGCCTGCTGCCGCCGGCGTGGTTCTTCCTGCCCGTCTTCTCGTCGCTGCTCTTCGCGCACTTCGGCCTGGACGCATTGCGCCGCCTGCGCGAGCGCACGCTGCCGCCCGCCGCCACCGCCAGCAGTGCAGCACCGGATCCCGCGCCCGTGGTCCCGGCACCCGTCGTCCCGACACCCGTCGTCCCGACACCCGTCACGCCCCTGCCACCGTATCAGCCATGATTGCCTCCAGCCCTGCCCGCCGTTTCGGCCTCGTCGTCGTGGGCGACGAAATCCTGTCCGGCCGCCGCCAGGACCAGCACATGTCCAAGGTCATCCAGATGCTGAGCGCGCGCGGCCTCACGCTGTCGTGGGCGCAGGTCGTCGGCGATGACGAGGCCCTGCTCGTGGACACCTATCGACGCAGCTTTGCGAGCGGAGACATCGTGTTGTCCTGCGGTGGCATCGGCGCCACCCCCGACGACCGCACGCGCCAGGCGGCCGCGGCTGCGCTGGGCGTGGCCGTGGCACTGCACCCCGAAGCGGCCGAACTGATCGCCGGGCGCTGTGCCGCCATGGCGGAAAAGGGTCAGGGCTCGGCCGACATGACGACGCCGGAAAATCGCCAGCGCCTGCAGATGGGCGAGTTCCCCGTGGGCAGCGAGATCGTCCCCAACCCGTACAACCAGATCCCGGGGTTCTGGATCCGCGACCACACGTTCGTGCCGGGCTTTCCGGTGATGGCGTGGCCGATGCTCGAAGGTGTGCTCGATACGCGCTATGCGCACCTGCACCATGCGGTCAAGCGCGCCGAGTACAGCTTCGTCGTCTATGGCCTGCCGGAGTCGCGGATCACGCCCGCGCTGCGCGAGGTCGAATCGCGCTGGCCGGGTGTGCTGAGCTTCAGCCTGCCCAGCATGGGCGGGCAGGGGCGCGCGCACATCGAACTGGGGGTGAAGGGCGACCCGGATACCGCGCAGGTCGCGCTGCAGTACCTGCGGGATGAGGCAGCCCGGCTCGGCGCCGAGTTCGCCGCCTGAGCCCGCCCGCGATGCCTCGTCCCCGCGCCCTGGCGCCCCTGAATGCCGACACCGGCGCTGCCGTTGCCCAGCCCGTGGCCATCCAGGTGCTGGACCGCGCCATGCGGCTGCTCGATGCGCTGGCGGAACGCACCGGTCCCGTCAGCCTGAAAGAACTGGCCCTGGCCACCGATCTGCACCCGTCCACGGCCCATCGCATCCTCAACGACCTCGCGGTCGGACGCCTCATCGAGCGTGCCGACAACGGCTACTACAGCCTGGGCATGCGGCTGCTCGAGCTTGGTCACCTGGTCAAGACGCGGCTGGATGTGCGCGAGGTCGCCATCGGCCCCATGCGCGAGCTGCACGAACGCACGGGCCAGACGGTCAACCTGTCCGTGCGGCAGGGCGACGAGATCGTCTACATCGATCGTGCCTACAGCGAGCGTTCCGGCATGCAGGTGGTGCGCGCCATCGGCGGGCGCGCGCCGCTGCATCTCACCTCGACCGGCAAGCTCTTTCTGGCGGCCGTGGACGAGCGCCACCTGCGCGCCTATGCCGTGCGTACCGGCCTGGCCGGCAACACGCGCAACAGCCTGACGGACCTGGTACTGCTCGAGCGCGAGCTGGGCCTGGTGCGCCGGCACGGCTATGCGCGCGACAACGAAGAGCTGGAAGTTGGCGTGCGCTGCATTGCCGCCGGCATCCGCGACGAGACCGGGCGCCTCGTGGCCGGCCTGTCGCTGTCCGCCCCGGCCAGCCGGCTCGAGGACGCCTGGATCGGTGATCTCACCGAGACCGCCGAGGACATCTCGAAGGCGCTGGGGCACACTGGGATCTGACGTTGGCACGCGGGAATGGCCCGCAGCGCCGCGGCGGGTCCGCCACGCCGCCAGGCTGGCGGCGATTTCCTATGCCGCCAGCGCGCGGCGTTGTCCTGACGCCGCCACCACGCGCCGTTTCCCTCACGCTGCCAGCAGGCGCTCCAGGTCGCTGCGCGCGCCAGCCAGCGCCTGATCCAGCGCGGCCTGGCCCATCTTCACCCCTTCAGCCGCCACGACCGTGATGTCGGTCATGCCGAGAAAGCCCAGGGCGGTCTGCAGGTACGGCGTGACCGTGTCGATCGGCGTGCCCAGGGCCAGTCCGCCGCGGGTGACGAGCAGGATCACCTGCTTGCCGTTGATCAGTCCCTGCGGCTGACCCTGCTCGGTATAGCGGAAGGTGACCCCGGCGCGGGCGATGTAGTCCACCCAGCTCTTGAGCTGCGCCGGAATGCCGAAGTTGTACACGGGCACGGTGATGAGGATGCGATCGGCTGCCTGGACTTCGGCGATCAGGGCGTCGCTCAGTTCGACCCGGGCCTGCTGCTCGGGCGTGCGCTTGTCGGCCGGGGTGAAGAGCCCACCGGCGGTCGTGCCATCGAAATAGGGCAGGGCATCGGCCGCGAGATCGCGCACCACGATGTCGGCGGCGGGGTCGGTCGCGCGCAGGCGCGTGACGGCATGACGGGCCAGCTGCGTGGACAGCGACGCGTCGCCGAGGATGGAGGACTGCAGGATGAGGGTCTTCATGGCGGTTCCGGGAAAGAGGTGACTTGGCGCCACTGTAGCGCCGGCCATCGGCCGGATAAACCCGGTCTGGCCGCACACGGCGTCCTATCCATGGAACAATCGACCGCATTGCTCCCCACCTCCCACCGCCATGCAGGATCTGAACGATCTCTATTATTTTGCCCAGGTTGCCGATGCGGGTGGCTTCAGTGCCGCGGCGCGCCGGCTGGACATCCCGAAGTCGCGCCTGTCGCGGCGGATTGCCTTGCTCGAAGAGCGCCTGCAGATGCGGCTTTTTCAGCGCACGACCCGGCAGCTGCGGCTCACCGTGGCGGGCGAGCGCTATCTGGCCTATTGCCGCACGGTGACGGAGACGGCGCGCGCCGCCGAGGATGCCATGCTGACCTTGCGCGCCGAGCCTGCCGGCGTGGTCGTCATGAGTGCGCCGGTGGCCATCGCACGCGATGTCCTGCCCGGCCTGCTGCCCGATTTCCTCAATGCCTGGCCCAAGGTCGACGTGCGGCTGCTCGCCACCAATCGGCGCGTGGACCTGATCGGCGAGGCGGTGGACCTGGCGCTGAGGGTGCGCACGCGCATGGATGCCGAGGCCGACATGATCGTGCGGCCCCTGGGCGAAAGTGCATCCTATCTGGTGGCCAGTGCCGAGTTCCTGAAACGCAATCGCTGGCCGCAGCACCCCGCCGAACTCGCGGACATGCCCACGCTGTCATTCAGCAGCAGCCCCGCGCCGCACCGCTGGGTCCTGCACGGCCCGCGCGGCGAGACCGCGGCGGTGGACGTGCATCCGCGCCTGTGCGCCGACGACTTCCCGAGCCTGGCGGACGCCGCCATCGAGCATTGCGGCGTGGCGCTGCTGCCGGACATGGCGGTGGCACCCGCGGTGCAGGCCGGCCGGCTGCTGCAGGTCCTGCCACAGTGGCAGTCCGACCCGGGCCAGTTCCACCTGGTGTATCCGTCGCGCCGCGGCATGTTGCCGGCCGTGCGGGCACTGGTCGACTTCATGACCGAAAAGCTGCGTGCGCGCTATGCCTTGTGCCCGCAGATGCCCGAGGCCGCGCCGCCCGGCGACGCCTGAACCCGCACTGGACGGGCCATGAAAAAAGGCCGGTGCCCTGGGGACACCGGCCTTGCAGAGGATGCCGCCTGGCGTCATGGCCAGGGCAGCGTCGCTTTACTGCGGTTCAACGCCCGCTTTCTTGAACAGCTCGGCCCACTGGGGCACCTGGTCATCGACGCGCTTTTTCAGCGCTTCGGGGTTGGCGTCCGCGGTCATCACGGTTGCACCCAGGTCACGCATGCGCGACTGGAAACGCTCGCTTGCCAGCGCGGTCGTCAGGGCCTTGTGGACCTTGTCGACGATCGGTTGCGGCGTGTCCTTGGGCAGCCACAGGCCGTGCCAGATCCCGACTTCGAAGTCCTTGTAGCCGGACTCGTCCATCGTAGGCAGGTCGGGCAGGCCCGGCACCCGTTGCTTGCTGGTGACGGCATACGCCTTGACCGTGCCGCCGGTGATCTGCGGAATGGTGTTGGTGGTCTGGTCGCACAGCGTGTCGACCTGCTTGCCGACCAGGTCCTTGATGGCGGGCGCGGTGCCGCCGTAGGGCACGGTCAGCAGGTCCACGTCCAGCACGTCCATGAGCATCGTGCCGCACAGGTGCGAGGCGGCGCCCACGCCGGCGTTGGCGAGCGAGACCTTGTCCGGGTTCTTCTTCAGGTAGTCGACGTATTCGGCCAGCGTGTTGGGCGGGAAGTCGCTGCGCGCGATGATGGTCATCGGCACGTCCACGACCATGCCGACCGGCTGGAAGTCATCGACCTTGTAGCCCGGATTCTTGTACAGCGAGGGCGCCGTCGAGAAGCCGATGTGCATGAGGAGCATGGTGTAGCCGTCGGGCGCGGCACGCGCGACCTGGCCTACGCCGATGGTGCCGCCGGCACCGCCCTTGTTCTCGACGATCACGGTCTGACCCAGCTCGGCCCGCATGGCCTCGGCCAATGCGCGTGCAACGCTGTCGGTCGGGCCGCCAGCGGCGAACGGGACCACCATGTTGACGGCGCGCGTCGGATAGGCGGCGTCGGCGGCATGGGCAAGGGAGGCAAAGCCGGCCAGACTGATCAAGCCTGCCGAAATGACCGATTTCAGTTGCATGGGAATCCTCTGCGTGATGGCCCCCGGAGTTGCGCCGGACGCGGACATCGCGCACGGCAGGGCCAGGGCTGGAGCGTAGCCGACAGCCGCGCGACCACATAGCGGGAATACCCGTAGACCCGGGCAGATATACGACTAAAGTCGTGCGTCTTCCCCGGGGTGGCTTGCGTCGGGTGCAACTCGTTAACATCGTGGCTTGACACCGTGCTGCACTGCGGTAGAATAGGTTTTGTGCGGTGCAGCAATGCCGTGCACCGCCAGCGCCGGCCGTCCCAGGTTAACGGCGCCCCATTCACGTAGCAGCCTCTCCAGGAGACTGACAATGTCCGCCGTTCCTCCCCAATTCCTCGCCAGCCAGAAGTCCGCTTTCGACACCTGGCTCGCCCTGCACAACACCGCGTTCACCGGCTTTGAAAAGCTGGTCGACCTGAACCTGCGCGTGGTCAAGGCCTCGTTCGACGAGACCGCCCAGAAGGCCCAGGAAGTCCTGGCCCTGGAAGACACGCAGCAAGCCGTGGCCTATGCCTCGTCCGTGGCCCAGCCCGGCACGGAAAAGATGATGGCCTACAGCAAGCACGTCTACGACATCATGTCCGGCGTGCAGGCTGAAATGGCCAAGCTGACCGAAGCCCAGATCCAGGAAAACCAGAAGCAGTTTTCCGACGCCGTCGAGCAATACTCGAAGATGGCGCCCGCCGGTTCGGAAAGCGCCGTGGCCATGATGAAGTCGGGCCTGGCCACCGCCACCTCGGCGTACGATTCCTTCTCGAAGGCCGCCAAGCAGGCTGCCGACGTGACCGAATCGAACCTGACGGCCGCCGCCAACGCGACGTTCGAAGCCGCGGAAGCCGCCAAGCAGCCGGCTGCCTCGCGTTCGCGCCGCACGAACGGCTGATCGATCGCAGTTCGATCAGGCAGGAAAAACCGCCCCTCGGGGCGGTTTTTTTTCGTCCGTCGCCGCGGCGATCAGGACCGCGGGCGGGAACGGCGTCAGGCGGCGAGCGGTGGTCCGCCGCAGGCGCCGACGCGCGTCACCCCCCGCGCTCCTCGACCCGCCGTCCGCTCAGGCGGCCGCGCGGCCGCGCCGGTTGCGATAGGACTCGAGGAAGGTCGCGATGCGCGAGATGGCTTCGCGCAGGTCGGTCTCGTGGGGCAGGAACACCATGCGGAAATGGTCCGGCTTGGGCCAGTTGAAGCCCGTGCCCTGGACCAGCATCACGCGGGTGGCTTCCAGCAGCTGCACGAAGAACGCGCGATCGTCCTCGATCGGATAGACCTCGGGATCCAGGCGCGGGAACATGTACAGCGCGGCCTGAGGCTTGACGCACGACACGCCCGGGATGGCCGTGAGCAGCTCGTAGGCCACGTCACGCTGGCGCCGCAGACGCCCGCCTTCGCCCACCAGGTCGTTGATGCTCTGGTACCCGCCCAGCGCGGTCTGGATCGCCCATTGCCCCGGCACGTTGGCACACAGGCGCATGTTGGCCAGCATGGTCAGGCCTTCGATGTAGTCCGTCGCACACGACTTGTCGCCCGAGATGATCATCCAGCCTGCGCGGTAGCCGCACGCCCGGTAGCTCTTGGACAGCGAGTTGAAGGTGAGCGTGACCACATCGGTCGACAGGCTCGCCATCGCGGTGTGCTTGACGCCGTCGTACAGCACCTTGTCGTAGACCTCGTCGGCAAAGATCACCAGGCCGAACTCGCGGGCGACGTCCACGATCGCCTGCAGCACGCTGTCGGGGTACAGCACGCCGGTCGGGTTGTTCGGGTTGATGACCACGATGCCCTTGGTGCGCGGCGTGATCTTCGCGCGGATGTCGTCGATGTCCGGGATCCAGCCCTGGCTCTCGTCGCACAGATAGTGCACGGGCGAGCCGCCGGACAGGCTGGCAACCGCCGTCCACAGCGGATAGTCGGGCATGGGCACGAGCAGTTCGTCGCCGTTGTCCAGCAGGGCATTGGTGGCGATCGCGATCAGGTCCGATGCGCCGTTGCCCAGATAGATGTCCTCGAGGGTGACGCCCTTGATGCCTTGTTCCTGCGTGTAGTGCATCACCGCCTTGCGCGCCGCGAAGATCCCCTTGCTGTCCGAGTAGCCGGCCGAATTGGGCAGGTTGCGGATCATGTCCTGTTGGACTTCCTCGGGGGCATCGAAGCCGAACGGGGCCAGGTTGCCGATGTTGAGCTTGATGATCTTCTGGCCCTCGTCCTCCATCTGCTTGGCGCGATCCATGATCGGACCGCGGATGTCGTAGAGGACGTGGGCGAGCTTGCTCGACTTGTGGATGGTCTTCATGGCGTGACGCTGGGATGCTGGCGCGCCGGGCGGTGGCGGGCCGAAGGATGGAAACCCCTCATTCAACCATAGTTGCGTCGCTCATGGCGGGCCAGTGCGGGCGACAGGGGGCGGGACTGGCCCGGTCGTCGCACCGGTCACGGCTGGCTCGGCGGGCAGGCGCGGCGAGGAGCGGTGCGGATGGCGGGTGCTGGCTTGCCATCGCCGGCACGCCCGAACCGGCTGTCGCCGCGGCGCGGGCGCGCACGGCAAGGGGTGGCCGTCCCGCCTGGCGAGTCGATCGGCGAGGCCGCGCACGCACCCCACGGCACGGCGGTCCTGCCTGGTGCCTCAGGCGGCCAGGCCCCGCACGCAGTCGCGCACCAGGGCTGGTCCGCGATAGATGAGGCCGGTGTAGATCTGCACGGCGTTCGCGCCAGCCGCGATCTTGGCGCGCGCATCGGCCGCCGACAGGATCCCGCCCACGCCGATGATGGCAAGGTCCGGCCCTGCGCGACGGCGCAGGCGCTCGATCACGACCAGGGACTTTTCGTGCACCGGCCGGCCGGACAGGCCGCCGGTTTCATTGCCATGGCGCAGGTGCGCCACGGCGTCGCGCGCAAGCGTCGTGTTGGTGGCGATGACGCCGTCGACCCCAAGCTGCGGCAGCACGTCGCCGATCACGTCGATCTGGGCTTCGTCCAGGTCCGGCGCGATCTTGACGGCCAGCGGCACGCGCCGGCCGTGCGTGTCGGCCAGGCGGGCTCGCGCCTCGCTGATGCGGGCCAGCAGCTGGCCCAGTTCGTCGCCGCCCTGCAGGGCGCGCAGGTTCTTGGTGTTGGGCGAGGAAATGTTGACCGTGACGTAATCCGCATGCGGGTACACCGCGTCCAGGCACTTCACGTAGTCGTCCGCCGCGTTCTCCATCGGCGTGTCACCGTTCTTGCCGATGTTCAGGCCGAGGATGCCGCCATCGCGCCGAAAACGGCTGCGCTGCACGTTGGCCACGAAGGCGCCCAGGCCCTGGTTGTTGAAGCCCAGCCGGTTGATGAGGGCTTCGGCCTCGGGCAGGCGAAACAGCCGCGGCTTGGGATTGCCGGCCTGCGCGCGCGGCGTCACGGTGCCGATTTCCAGGAAGCCGAAGCCCAGGCTGCCCAGCGCGTCGATGTAGTCGCCGTTCTTGTCCAGGCCCGCGGCCAGGCCCACCGGGTTCTTCAGCCGCAGGCCCATCAGCGTGGTGGGGGCAAGCGGCGTGGGCCCCAGGCAGCGCGTGAGCCCCAGGCGATGCGCCCGCGTGAGGTTGCGCATGGTGAGGTCGTGCGCGGTCTCGGCATCGAGCGAAAACAGCAGGGGGCGAGCCAGGGGATAGGCGTTGAAGATCATCAGGACGGGCGGTGTGAGGCGGGAAGGTCAGGGCAGGGCTGGCGGCGCGGGGGGCAGGTCGTGCCACTCGCCATCGCGCAGGGCCTGGATGGGGCGAAATGCGGTCTTGTACGCCATCTTGGGGCTCTCGGCAATCCAGTAGCCCAGATACAGCCAGGACAGGCCGAGTTCCTGGCATTGATGGATCTGCCAGAGGATGTTCCAGGTGCCCAGGCTGCCGCGCAGGTCGGGATCATAGAACGTATAGACGGACGACAGGCCATCGTTGAGCACATCGATGATGGATACCATCACCAGCGTGCCCGCCTCGTCGCGAAACTCGACGAGGCGCGTGTTCACGCTGCTGGCCAGCAGGAACTGGGCGTACTGCTCGCGATTGTCCTGGTCCATGCCACCGCCAGGGTGGCGATCGCGCTGGTAGCGCTGGTACAGGGCGTAATGTTCGCTCGACCAGCCCAGGCGGGCGACCAGCGCCCGCAGTCCCGAATGCCGCCGCCAGACCTTGCCCTGGGTGCGCGTGCGGGCAAAGCGCTCGACGGGCACGCGCACCGGGATGCAGGCCGCGCAGTCGTCGCAGTGCGGGCGGTACGTGAAGGTGCCGCTGCGCCGAAAGCCCGCGGCCACGAGCGCGGTATACGTATCCGCGTTGACGAGGTGACTGGGGGTGGCGACCTGCGAACGCGCCTGCCGTCCCGCGAGGTAGCTGCAGGGATAGGGGGCGGTCGCATAGAAGTGGACGACCGAGAAGGGAAGCGCTTGCAGGCGGTTCATGGGGCTCCGGGCGGCGGCCAGGGCGGCGGCGGGCGGACGCGTTCGAACGAACGACAGTGTGGTTTCGCATGATAGCAGCCAGGGCGGCGCGCACGCGCACGCGTGTGAGGCGCGCCCGCGCCCTCGGGGCCCGTGGGCGCCGGCCTGGCGAGCCGGCAGCCGCCGTCATGCGGGGCGTCGTGGCCTGCGCTCAGTGCGTGCCGGCCACGTCCGGCACGAGGCTGCCATCGAGCATCAGGCGGCCGCGCTGCCAGGGCATGCGCGGCAGGGCAACCGCCTGCGCCACGGCCGGCAGGAAGTCCGCCCTCGCGATGGGCCGCGCGCCCATGCGGGCCATGTGCGGGGTGTCCTGCTGGCAGTCGATCAGGCCCGCACCGTGCCGGGTGACGAAGGCCACGAGATGGGCCAGTGCGATGCGCGAGGCGTCGTCGGCATGCGTGAACATGGATTCACCAAAGAACATGCCGCCCAGGGCCACGCCGTACAGCCCACCGGCCAGGCGCCCGTCGATCCAGGTCTCGATGCTGTGCACGTCGCCTGCCGCATGCCACTGCCGATAGGCCTGCTGCATGGCCGGCAGGATCCACGTGCCCGGCTGGCCGGCACGCGGGGCGGCGCATGCCGCCATCACCTGTGCGAAGGCGGTGTCCACGCGGACCTCGATCGGTGCCTCGCCGCGGCGCATGCGTGCAAGCGCACGGCGCAGATTGCGCGCGGGATGGAAGTCCGGTGCGCGCAGCAGCATGCGGGGGTCCGGGCTCCACCACAGGATGGGCTGGCCGTCGGAATACCACGGGAAGATGCCGCCACGGTAGGCGCTGCGAAGGCGCTCGACCGACAGGTCGCCGCCCGCGGCGAGCAGGCCGTCCGGATCGCGCAAGGCCTCGTCGGCGGGCGGGAACGGCGTGTCCGGCCCGAGCAGCGTGAGGCGCACCGATCAGGCGCGGCGCGGGGGCAGCGCGACGTGGTGCACGCCGTAACGGCCTTCGCGCCGGTCGGCGAAAAAGCGCTCGAGCGTGATCGACACCGTGCGAAAGGCAATGTCGTCCCAGGGCACGTCGGCCTCGTCGACCCATTTGGCCTCGAGGGTTTCGGGCCCCGGTGCCAGCGAGGGATCCACGACGTGGACCAGGTAGAAGATGTGCACCTGGTCGGCCTGGGGCACGTCGACCACGCTGTACAGCGTGCCGAGTTCGCTGTTCAGGCCAGCCTCTTCCAGGGTCTCGCGCTGCGCGCCGGCCGCTGTGGTCTCGCCCAGCTCCATGAAGCCGGCCGGCAGCGTCCAGTAACCCAGGCGCGGCTCGATGGCGCGCTTGCACAGCAGCACGCGGCCTTCCCAGACGGGCAGGGTGCCCACGACCATGCGCGGATTCTGGTAATGGATGGCGCCACAGGCGTCGCAGACGTCGCGCGTGCGGGTGTCATCCGGCGGAATGCGGCGCGTGAGCGTCGCGCCGCACTGGGAGCAGAAGTTCTGCGTGCGGGGCGCCGGGAAATAGGCGATGGGGCGGGCGAGCTCTTGCATGATCCAGGGATTCTAACGGGTTGCCGGGCCATGGTGGGGCCGAAGTGCGAATGGTTCCCATTCATGATAGACTTCATTGTTCCCTTCGGCGAGGCCAGCGTTCCGATGAACCGACTGTCGGGCCACGTCTTTCCGTCTTGTTGCATGGTTTCATGACTTCTTCCGACAACTGGAGTTCAGGCGCTTCGCCCGGGATGCGTGTGGTTGCGGCCGGCGCAGTATTGGCCGTGCACGGTGGCGTCATCGCCGCGCTCTTTCTTGCCTCGCCCGAGCCCTCTCCCATCGAAGAGCCGCAGGTGGTGCAGATCCGTCTGGTGGAGCTTGCACCCGAGGTGCAACAGATCCAGGCACCGGAGGCACCGACGCCGCCTGCGCCGCCGACCCCGCCAGAGCCCGAGCAGCCCACACCGCCCGAGCCGCCTCCCCCCGAACCGCCCCCGCCCGAGCCCGAACCGCCTCCACCCGAGCCGGAACCCGAGCCCGAGCCGCCACCCCCGCCGCCGCCGCCGGAGCCGCCGCCCAAGCCCAAGCCTGAGCCCCCGCCCAAGCCCAAGCCACAGCCGCCCAAGCCGCAGCCGCCCAAGCCCGTGCCGCCCAAGCCGACGCCGCCCGTGCCCACGCCACAGATCCCGCCGCCGCAGCAGCCTGCGCTGCCGCCGTCGGGCACGCCTGGGGCCACGGAGACGAAGGCCACGGCACCCGTGCCGGCGCTGGATCCGGATCGGCCGCGCGTCATTGGCACGGCCAACTACGACGGCGCCGGGCCCAGCCCGAACTACCCGCGTGCCTCGCAACGGATGCGCGAGGAAGGGACGACCGTCGTGCGCGTGACGATCGGCGTGCGTGGCAACGCCGAAAACGTGGTCGTGCAGGTCTCGTCCGGCTTTCCCCGCCTGGACGAGGAAGCCGTGCGCGCCGCGCGTCGCGTCAAGTACAAGCCGTACACCGAAAACGGTGTGCCGTTCCCTTCCATGGTTGATATCCCCATCAATTTCCAATTGAGATAATCGTTATGGCCGAACCTACCCAAGCCCCTTCCGGCGCTGCGCAAGGCGGGACCACGCCGGCCGGTCCGCAGAACGTCAATCCGCCGACCGGCCTGGCGCCCACGGGTCCCGGCGGGCCCGCGTCCACCGGCACGGTGGGCGCGCCCGGCACGCTGCCGGATGTCGCCGGCCAGGCCAGCGCCGCCAACCAGACCACGGTTCCGCTTACCCAGGCGCCGGCCACGCAGGAACCGATGGGCTTCATGCACTTCATCGGGCAGAGCGACGTGGTGGGCAAGTCGCTCTTCGTCATCCTGATCGTGATGTCGCTGGCAAGCTGGTACCTGATCGTCGTGAAGTCCATCTCCAACGCGCGCATCAAGCGTCGCTCGCGCCTGTTCCTGGACAAGTTCTGGCAGTCGACCTCGCTGGAAGCCGTGCAGAACGAGATCGCCACCCACGGCTCGAACGATCCGTTCTCCCACCTGGCCAGCCACGCCATCCATGCGCGCAACCACCACGCCAAGTTCGGCGCGGCCAAGCTGGAAGAAGCCGGCAGCGAGAGCGACTTCGTGATGCGCACGATGCGCAAGGTGATCGATGAAGAAACCGCCAAGGTCGAAAGCGGCCTGACGGTGCTGGCCTCGGTCGGCTCCACGGCGCCGTTCGTCGGCCTGTTCGGCACGGTGTGGGGCGTCTATCACGCCCTGGTCGGCATCGGCCTGGGCGGCGGTGCCACCATCGATCGCATCGCGGGTCCGGTGGGCGAGGCCCTGATCATGACCGGGCTGGGCCTGGCCGTGGCCATCCCCGCCGTGCTGGGCTTCAACGCCTTCGTGCGCCGCAACCGCGTGATCCTGTCCCAGCTCGATGCGTTCGCCTACGATCTGTTCGCCTTCCTGACCACCGGCAGCAAGGTCACCGAAAACCGCGTGCGCGCCATTCGCTAGTCCCGACGGGCCGGCCGCGTGGCCGGCCCTGATTCTCCACAAGGAAACCCCCATGGCATTCGGTGGCTTGAATGCGGGCAGCGGCAGCAGCCAGCCCCAGTCCGAAATCAACATGGTGCCGCTCATCGACGTGATGCTGGTGCTGCTGGTGATCTTCATGATCACGGCGCCGCTGCTGTCGCACTCGATCGTGATCGACCTGCCGCAGGTGTCCAGCCAGCAGGTCAAGGAAGATCCCGAGGTCATCGACCTTGCGATCGATGCCGACGGCCAGATCTTCTGGAACGAGCAGCCGCTGCCGCGCGAGGCACTGGCAGCCGAGCTGCGCGACGTCGCCCAGCGCCAGCCGCAGCCCGATCTGCGCCTGCGCGCGGACCGCGCCACGCGCTACGAAGTGCTCGCCGAGATCATGGGCGAGGCCACGCGTGCCGGCGTGAAGGGCCTGGGCTTCGTCACGACGCCCGGCACGACGGGCAACAAGCCCGCTGCCGATGCCGCCGACGCGACCCCCGCGTCCGGTGCGGCACCGGCCGCCGCACGTCCGCAACCCTGACGATCGCCCCCCGGCCGTTCACGCCGCGACGGCGCGCCATCCCGTACACCCGGGCGGGCGCGCCTGAAAGCCGATCGCCGGGGGCCACGCGGGCATGCCTGCCGCGTGCCACGCTGCCATGCGCTGCCCCCGCGATGCACCCGCCCAGGCCTGGCCTGCGCGGGTGATTGTCCTGCTCGCGGAACGCCGAGTCCGATTCCCGCCGACTACTCAGCAACGACCGCCTTGGTTAACCTGATCCCATGATCATTGCAGGACCAGAACCAGGAGGAATCGTCATGAAGAAGATTGTCGGCGTCTATGGAGCCCCGCGTCCGCATTGGGTTGGCGACGGCTTTCCGGTGCGTTCGATGTTCAGCTATGGCAGCCATCCCGAGCTCAGCCCCTTCCTGTTGCTCGACCATGCCGGGCCCGCCGACTTCGCGCCGGCCGATCGTCCGCGCGGCGTGGGCCAGCATCCGCATCGCGGCTTCGAGACCGTCACCATCGTCTACGAGGGCGAGGTGGCCCATCGCGATTCGACCGGCGCCGGCGGCCAGATTGGTCCGGGCGACGTGCAGTGGATGACGGCCGCGGGCGGCATCCTGCACGAGGAGTTCCATTCGCCCGCCTTCACGCGCCAGGGTGGCGCGCTGGAAATGGTCCAGCTCTGGGTCAACCTGCCAGCCAGGGACAAGATGCGTGAGCCTGGATACCAGACGCTGCTCGACGCGCAGATCCCGAGGGTCGATCTGCCGGATGGCGCGGGGCGCGTGCGCGTGATCGCCGGCGAGTTCGACGGTCATCGCGGCCCGGCGCACACCTTCACGCCGATGGACGTGTGGGATGTGCGGCTGGCGGCGAACGGGGTGGGGCGCTTCGTGCTGCCGGCCGGCCGCACCCTGGCGGTGGTCGTGCTGCACGGCACGGTGCAGATCAACGATGCCGCGATCGTGCGCTCGGGCGAACTGGCCCACCTCGCGCGTGAAGGGCAGGAGCTGGTGATCGAGGCCAACACCGACGCCACCGTGCTGGTCCTGAGCGGCGAGCCGATCGATGAGCCCGTCGTCGGCCACGGCCCTTTCGTGATGAACACGCGCGAAGAGATCCTGCAGGCGTTCGAGGACCTGCGCAGCGGACGCTTCGGCCAGATCGCCGCCTGATCCATCAGGCGCCCGGCCTTGGCCGGCGCCCGTAGACAGCATCGCGGGTGTATCGTTCAACCGCGCCGGCATCCGGGGGCCCCCGGATGGCCGGCGCGGGATATCGATATCAAGGACGAGCACGATGGCAGTCGAGGGCAATGCAGGTCAATTGTTGGGCATGGTGACGCTGCTGGGCGCTGCCGTGGTGGCCGTCCCGCTGTTCAAGCGCATCGGCCTCGGGTCGGTGCTGGGCTACCTGGCAGCCGGCCTGGCCATCGGTCCGTTCGGCCTGGGCCTGGTGGAGGATGCCCAGACCATCATCCACGTGGCCGAGCTGGGCGTGGTGATGTTCCTTTTCATCATCGGGCTGGAGATGAAGCCCTCGCATCTGTGGAGCCTGCGCGGGCAGATCTTCGGCCTGGGCAGCATGCAGGTGGTGCTGTCTGCCGTGCTGCTCACCGGCATCGCACGGCTCTTCGGGCTGTCGTGGCCGGTGGCCTTCATCATGGGGGCGGGCTTCGTGCTCACCTCCACCGCGATCGTGATGCAGGTGCTGGCCGAGCGCGGCGACATCCTCGCGCCGCGCGGTCAGCGCATCGTCTCGGTCCTGCTGTTCGAAGACCTGCTGATCGTGCCCTTGCTGGCGATCGTGGCGTTCCTCGCCCCCACGGACGTCGTGGCGGTGAGCGCCGCGCCCCTGTGGCAACGGATCGGCGTGGGCGTGCTCTCGCTGGCGGCACTGGTGGGTGCCGGGCTCTGGCTGCTCGACCCGATGTTCCGCATACTCGCCCGGGCCAAAGCGCGCGAGGTGATGACGGCGGCTGCGCTGCTCGTGGTGCTGGGTGCGGCCCTTCTCATGGAGCTGGGCGGCCTGTCGATGGCCATGGGTGCCTTCGTGGCCGGCGTGCTGCTGTCCGAGTCATCCTTTCGCCATCAGCTGGAGGCCGATATCGAGCCCTTTCGCGGCCTGCTGCTCGGTCTCTTCTTCCTGGGCGTGGGCATGGCCCTGGACCTGGATGTGGTGGCGCGCAACTGGCAGCTGATCGGCCTGGGCGTGCTGGTGCTGATGCTGGCCAAGGCCGCCTGCATCTACGCCGTGGCCCGCGGCGCCGGCAGTGCGCATGACGAGGCCGTGGACCGTGCCGTCCTGATGGCGCAGGGCGGGGAGTTCGCCTTCGTCCTCTTTGCCGAGGCGCTCAAGCTGCGCGTCATCGGCATCGAGACCAATGCCAACATGACGGCGATCATCGTCCTGTCCATGGCGATCACGCCGCTCGTCGTCGCGGTGTACAAGCGCGCCGGGTCGGGGCGGGCCGCGACCTCGGCCCAGGGCCTGGAAGCGCCCCGCGATCTGCAGGGCAATGTCCTCATCATCGGTTTCGGGCGCGTCGGGCAGATCGCAAGCCAGGGGCCGCTCGCCAAGGGGGCGACGCTGTCCATCATCGACAACGACCCCGACGTCATCCAGAACGCCGCGCCCTACGGCTTCAAGGTGTACTACGGCGATGGTGCGCGCGATGACGTGCTGCACGCCGCCGGGGCCGGGCACGCCCGGGCGATCCTCGTGTGCGTCAACGACCCCGCGGCCGCCGTGCACATCGTGGAGAACGTGCGCCGGGTCTGCCCGCAGACGCAGGTCATTGTGCGTGCATTTGATCGCGAGCACGCGGTGGCCCTGGTCAAGCTCGATGCCGACCACGTCGTGCGGGAAACCTTCGAGTCCGCACTCGTCATGGGCCGCCGTGCCGTGCTCGCCCTGGGCGCCACGGACGAGGAGGCCGATGCCCTGATCGATGAAGTGCGCGATCGGGATGCAGAACGCCTCGTCCTGGAGACCGCGGGCGGCACCTTCGCCGGTCGCGCCCTGGTGCTGGGCAACATCGAGCGCATCGATCCGCCGCACGACCGCACGCCGATGAACACGCCTCGCCAGACACCGGCGGGGTGAGGATGCACGAACCCCAGCCTCGCGGCCGGCACCGACGCGGCGAGTCGCCTGGTTGGCTGGATTCGGCATACGCAGGTGGTATGGGCCGCTGAGGCCGGCCTGCGGGGCGTTCGCTGGTGGGCGTCTGCGCGATGGGGATGCGTCGCCAGGTGGGCTCGCTGGTGGCTGCAGCGCGCGACGCCGGCCGCGCGCGCCATGCCCTGTTCAGCCCCCGGGTTCGACACACGTGTCGCATGCCCCCGCGATAGCCTTGCTGGATCAGATCGGCCGCGACGTGGCGATCGTGCAGCCCACGCGTGAAGTCACGCAGGGCATCGACGCAGGGGAGGGACACGATGGCGCTGGGGTTGCATGGGAGAGCGACCCGCTCGTCGATTGCGATGCCTGCGCCCACGAAAAAGCCCCCCGGCCATCGGTGGGGCAGCGACGTCCAGACGACGCCGCTGTCGCACCGACGGCCCGGAGGGCCGTCACCTGCACCGATCGCGTCAAGCCTTGCGGTCGGCCTCGTTCAGCAGGTACTGCACCAGCAGGGGCACGGGCCGCCCGCTCGCGCCTTTCTCTTTGCCGCCCTTCCATGCCGTGCCGGCGATGTCCAGGTGGGCCCAGCGGTACTTCTTGGCAAAGCGCGACAGGAAGCAGGCTGCTGTGACCGAGCCCGCGGGCGGGCCGCCGATGTTGGCGATGTCGGCAAAGTTGGACTGCAGCTGGGGCTGGTACTCGTCCTCGAGCGGCATGCGCCAGGTCGGGTCGATCGCGTCACGCGAGGCGGCAAGCAGGCTGTCGGCCAGCGCATCGTCGGCGCTGAACAGGCCCGTATTGACGTGGCCCAGGGCCACGACGCAGGCGCCCGTGAGCGTGGCGACGTCGATGACGGCGGCAGGCTCGAAGCGTTCGGCGTAGGTCAGCGCGTCGCACAGGATCAGGCGGCCCTCGGCGTCCGTGTTCAGGATCTCGATGGTCTGCCCGGACATGCTGGTGACGACGTCGCCCGGCTTGTTGGCGCGCCCGTTGGGCATGTTCTCGGTGGCGGGCACCAGGGCGACGACGTTGATGGGCAGGCCAAGCTCGGCCACGGCGCACATGGCGCCGATGACGCTGGCTGCGCCGCACATGTCGTACTTCATCTCGTCCATGCCGGCGCCCGGCTTGATCGAGATGCCGCCCGAGTCGAACGTGACCCCCTTGCCGATCAGCACGATGGGCGCGGCACCAGCGGCCGCGGCGGCGGCCTTGGCGCGCTTGCCGGAGGCCGGCTTGGCCGAGGCCGTGGACTTGGCGCCGTCGTACTGCATGACGATGAAGCGCGGGGGCTCGTCCGAGCCGCGCGACACCGACAGGAAGGAGCCCATCTTCAGGGCCTCGATCTGCTTGCGTTCCAGGACTTCGACCTTGAAGCCCCGGTCGGCGCCGGCCTTGCGGGCCGTGTCGGCCAGGTAGCTTGGCGTGCAGACGTTGCCGGGCAGGTTGCCCAGCTCGCGCGCCATGGTCATGCCGTTCCCGATGGCGCCGCCTTCGGCCAGGCCGCGCTTGGCGTCGGCCGCATCCTCGCGGGCGACGAGCAGCACCAGCTTGTCCAGTGCCTTGGCGGTTTCTTCGCGCTTGATGGTGGCGTCATAGCGATAATTCGCGGCGCAGGCGGCCATCGCGGCCTGGCGCGCGCGCTGGCGCAGCGTCGTGCCGGTCACCTCGACTTCGGCCAGTGCGCTCGCGGCTTCACGATTGCCGAAACGGGCGAGGGCACCTGCTGCGCTGGCCAGCACACTGGCGTAGTGGCGTGCGGTGAGCTCGGCGGACTTGCCTAGGCCGACCAGCAGGACGCGCTGGGCGGCGACGCCCGACAGATTGCGCAGCACGAGGGTGTTGCCACGGGCGCCATTGAACTCGGCGCCGAGCACGGCCTTCACGGCGCCGCCGCTGGCGGCATCGATCGCCTGGGCGCTGGGCGTGAGCTCGCCGCCCGCATAAACGCCAACGGCCAGTACGGCCGTCTTGAGTTTCTCGGGGGCCAGATTCTGTGTGCTAAATTCCATGAAAATCCCTGCGCTAGCCTGTAGGTGAGTGGGGGGCGTTCCCGGCCGCCGGCCCGCCTGCACGACCGCATGGCCGCCGGGGCTTGCGCCCTCTCGACTGGGGGCCGTCACGGCCTTCCCCAACGATTATGTCACTGTTTCAACGCTCCGTCGTCGGCGAGCTCTCCAGCCATGCCGCCGTCGTGTTTTCCACGCTGGTGGTGGTCTGGCTCAGCGTGTTGCTGGTCCGCCTCCTGGGGGATGCGGCTGCCGGCAGCATCGGCGCCGACGTCGTCCTGGGCCTTGCAGCCTTCTCCACCATCACCGCCTTGCCCACGGTCATCACGGTGGCCGTGTTCATCGCCGTCCTCACGGCGGTGGGTCGGGCCTATCGCGAGTCCGAGATGGTGGTCTGGTTCGCCAGCGGCCTGAGCCTGGCAAGCTGGGTCAAGCCCGTGCTGCGCTTTGTCGTGCCGGCGGCTGTCCTGGTCAGCATCCTGACGCTGGTGATCGCCCCGTGGGCGTACCGGCAGATCGGCGAATATCGCGTGCGCTTCGAGCAGCGCTCGGACATCTCGCGCGTCATCGTCGGCCAGTTCGGCGAAACCGGCGGGGGCGAGCGCGTCTTCGTGGCCGAAGCCCCCGCGCAGCCCGACCAGGAACTCGGTTCCGTCTTCGTGCGCGAAATTAATGCGGAAACAGGCCAGGTCAGCGTCGTGACCTCCAGCGGCGCGGGGGTGCAGGTGATGCCCAATGGCGATCGCTTCCTGGTCCTGGACCAGGGGCAGCGCTACGACCTGACGCCCGGCCAGCTCGAAAGCCAGCTGGTGCATTTCGAGCGCTATGGCGTGCGCCTGGAGCGCAACGACGACACGGATGCGGCCGCGGCGGCACGCACGGAAGCCGAAGGCATCATCAAGGCGCGGCCGACCAGCCTGCTGCTGCAGGATGGCGACGACCGTGCCGCGGGCGAAATGCTGTGGCGCATGTCGCTGCCGCTGGTCGTGCTGAACCTGGCCTTGATCGCACTGCCACTGGGGGCGGTCAACCCGCGCCTGGGGCGCTCGGGCGACCTGCTGCTGGCGGGTCTGCTCGCCATGCTGTACCTGAACATCCTGAACCTGCTGCGCTCGTGGGTGGCCGCGGGCACCATGTCGTTTGCCGTGGGCTTCATCCCGATCCACCTGGCGGTGGCCGCGTTCGCCTTCTGGCTGCTGCGCCGGCGCCTGCGCATCAAGGCGCCGAAGGATCCGTCGCCCGCCTGACGGATCAGCCGGCGCCCCCTGTGCGCCGGCAGCTATGTATATAACCAAAGGTTGTATATAAGCGTATTCTTCATAGCTTAGAATTGCTTGCATGAACCTGCAACAATTCAAATTCGTGCGCGAGACAGTCCGTCGCGACTTCAACCTCACCGAAGCCGCGCGGGTGTTGCACACCTCCCAGCCTGGCGTCTCCAAGGCCATCATCGAGCTCGAGGACGAGCTCGGCGTGCGCATCTTCGAGCGCCATGGCAAGCGGCTCAAGGGACTCACGCGGCCGGGCCAGATGGTCGCCCAGGTGGTCGATCGCATCATGGGCGAAGTCGACAACCTGAAGAAGGTCAGTGACGAATTCGCCCGGCGCGACGAGGGCGGCCTGACCATCGCCTGTACGCACACCCAGGCGCGCTACGCCCTGCCGCGCGTCATTCCCGAGTTCCGCCGCCGGTTTCCCAAGGTTCATCTGTCGCTGGTGCAGGGCAGCCCCGCCCAGCTGGCCGAAATGGTCCTGCACGAGCAGGCCGACCTGGCCGTGGCGACCGAATCGCTGGCCGTCACGCCCGGGCTCATCAGCATGCCGTGCTACAGCTGGGAGCACGTGCTGATCGTGCCGCAGGACCATCCGCTGGGCCAGCTCACGTCCAGCGCCGCGAAGAAGTTCTCGCTGGCCGACCTCGCGCAGCACCCGATCATCACGTACGAGCGCTCGTTCAGCGGCCGCACGGCCATCGACCAGGCCTTCAGCGAGAACAACATCCATCCGGACATCGTGCTCGAAGCCATCGATGCCGACGTCATCAAGACCTATGTCGAGATGGGCATGGGGGTGGGCATCATCGCAGGCGTGGCCTACGATCCGCGGCGCGACCGCGGCCTGGTGGGCATCCCGGTGGGGCGGCTCTTTGGCACGCACACGACGCGCGTCGCGGTGAAGTCGGGCGTTTTCCTGCGCGACTACATCTTCACGTTCCTGGAGCTGATTGCGCCGACCCTGGACAAGGCCGCGATTCGCGAGACCGTCGAGGCGGGCATCGCCGGCTGAGTCCGACGCGGTATCGCACGCGCACGTGAAACGAGCCGGGGAAACCCGGCTCGTTGCATGGGAAGCGCCCCGGGCAGCGGCCCGGGTCGTGCCTCAAGGGGCGGGGGTGCTTTCCGCGCCGGCTTGCCCGGGCGAGGGCATCTCGATCTTCACTTCCAGCACTTCGAATGAATCCTGGCGTTCCAGGTTCACCTTGATGTCGTCGGCGTTGATGTTGACATACTTGCTGATGACGGCGACCAGCTCGCGCTGGAGCTGGGGCAGGTAGTCAGCCGAAGGACCACGGCCCGTGCGCTCGTGGGCAAGGATGATCTGAAGGCGTTCGCGGGCGACATGCGCCGTCGACGCCTTCTTCTGGCCGAGAAAGAATGACAGCAGGGACATGGGTCACTTGCCTCCGAAGAGTCGCTTCAGGAACCCCGGCTTGGCATAGTCCACGAAGCGCAGGGTGCGTTCCTCCCCGAGATAACGCGCCACCACGTCCTGATAGGCCGTGGCAACGTCGGTGTCCTTGAGATGGATGGTGGGCAGGCCCTGGTTGGACGCGTGCAGCACGTCCTCGGACTCCGGGATCACCCCGATCAGCTTGATGCGCAGGATGTCTTCGACATCCTGCAGCGACAGCATTTCGCCCGCGGCCACGCGCTTGGCGTTGTAGCGGGTGAGCAGCAGGAATTCCTTGACGGGTTCCTGGCCTTCGATGGCACGCTTGGACTTGGACGACAGGATGCCCAGGATGCGGTCCGAGTCACGCACCGACGAGACTTCCGGGTTGGTGACGACCAGGGCGTCGTCGGCGAAATAGGCCGCATGCAGGGCGCCCGCCTCGATGCCGGCGGGCGAGTCGCACACGATGTACTCGAAGCCCATGTCCTTGAGCTCGTTGAGCACGCGCTCGACGCCTTCGCGCGTGAGCGCGTCCTTGTCCCGCGTCTGCGAGGCGGGCAGGATGTACAGGTTGTCGAGCTGCTTGTCGCGGATCAGCGTCTGATTCAGCGTGGCTTCGCCCTGAATCACGTTGACGAAGTCGTACACCACCCGGCGCTCGCACCCCATGATGAGGTCGAGGTTGCGCAAGCCGACGTCGAAGTCGATGACCGCGGTCTTGTGGCCGCGCATGGCCAGGCCGGCACTGAAGCTGGCGCTGGTGGTCGTCTTGCCGACGCCGCCCTTGCCGGAAGTGACGACAACGATACGTGTCATGGCGTGGGAATCCTTCTGGTGAGATGACTTTTGAAATGCCGCGTCGCAGCGCTCGCGATGCCCGCGTGAGGCGGATTACACGGAAAGGGGTTCGATGGTGAGCGCGCCAGCCTGCAATCGTACCGCAGCCGGGCGATCGAGCAAGGCTTCGGGCAGCTTGGTGTCCACGACGCGGTAGACACCGGCCACGGCCACCAGCTCGGCATCCAGGCGGGTGGTGAAGATGCGGGCGGCCTCGTCGCCGCGGGCACCGGCCATGGCCTTGCCGCGCAGGGCGCCGTAGACATGGATGTTGCCATCGGCGATGACTTCGGCGCCGGCGTTCACCGTGCCGACGACCACCAGGTCGGCGCCGCGCGCATAGACCTTCTGGCCGGTGCGCAACGGGCGATCGATAATGAGCGTGGCGCGGGCTTCCTGCGCCGTGGTGCGCACGGGCTCGACAGGCGTGTTCTGCGCGACGCCGGCCTCGGCGACGAGATCGGCGCTGGGGGCGGCCGGCGCGGGTGCCGGCGCGACCGGCGGATCGCGGTGGATGCTCGCGCGCGGCACGTCGGCATGGGCGGCTTCGCGCGTGGCGGGCAGATGGACCACCGCGAGGCGGGCGGCCTCGATGCCGGCGTGCAGGGCATCGGGCGCAGCCACGCCGACCAGGGGCAGGCGGCGCGCCAGGAGCGAGCCGGCCAGCGCTGCCCAGTCGGGCGCGCTGGTCAGCGCACTGGCGTCGATGACCACGGGTTCACCGTCGAAGAATCCATCCGCATCGTCCAGGCGTTGTTGGAGCGACGCGATGAGCGCGGGCGTGTCCGCCGAATGCAGCACCAGCCGCACGGCATACAGGGTGGCGCTCTTGAAATCCAGCAGGGGCGTAGAAGAGGGATGCATGCACCGGACGCTGCGTGAAATAATGCATTTTAGTGCAACCCTGCGAAGACACCGGTATCCTGCTGGCATCGCCCCCCCTCACCGCCAAGGACACCCGCATGAACGCCGAGATCACCGTGAGTTTCGGCAACGGCCGAGTCCTCCAGCTCGCCGCGCCGTTCGACGATGGCGACCCGCAGGCTGCGGCGGTGGCCCATCAGTGGCTGGCCCAGACCTACGAGACGCTGGATGCACAGCCGGTGCGCGCCAGCGGCAAGGTGCTGCTGCTCGACCGCATCCTGGCGATCGCCATGGCCGCGGGCTTCGAGACCCTGCGCACCGACCACGCCTTTGCGCTCGAGTACGCGCGCCACACGGCCGCCGCCGTCGGGCGCACGCGCGTCGTGGTCGATGTGGCCGGGCTGACCGTCGGCTACTAGCAGGACCGCGCGCGGCGGAACTTAAGTTCCGGTGCGCAGGCGCCGTAGAGCATGCGCTGCGGGCGCAGCCAGGGCCCAGTCCCGGCGCCTGCCATTGCCGACGCGCCCATGACACTTTTCAAGAACCGCCGCATCCGGACCAAGCTTGCGATCGCCTTCTCCAGCATCATCGTGCTGATGCTGCTCGTCGCGGGCTACGCGATCGAGCGCCTGGATCGTCTCAACGACCAGACCAACTTCATGGTGACGGCGCGCATGGCGAGCGTGCGGGACGCCGGCCAGATGAGCGAGATGACCAACCAGTTGCGGCTGCTCGAGTTCGCGCTGGCCACGGCGCCGGACGCGGCCACGGCCGACCGCGTGCGCCAGCGCATCGCCGAGGCGAGCCGCCGCTATGACGAACTGGATGCCGCCTATCCGGCCTCCATCGGCGACCCGGTCGAGCAATCCATCTATGACGAAGTCAAGGCCCGGCACGTACGCTGGGCGGCCGCCCATGCCGAGTCCGTGCGCCTCACGGGCGCGGGCGCGGGCCAGGCGGACGCAGCCGTCGCGTTCCTGCACGGCGGAGGCCTGGCGGCCTTCGAGCCCGCCAAGGCGTCGCTCGCCAAGCTCGTGCGGCACAACGAAGACCGTGCGCGCATCGAGGCCGAGGACAGCAACGCCACGTTTGCGACGGGCCGCGCCTGGATCGCCGGTCTGGCGGGGCTGGCGATGGTGCTGGCCATCGTCATGGTGTGGTCGATGGGGCGTGGCATCGTCGTGCCGTTGCGCGATGCCGTGGCGCTGGCCCAGCAGGTCGCCGCGGGCGACCTGACCCGCCGGCTGACCGCCAGCAGCCGCGATGAAGTCGGCGAGATGGTCGAGGCGCTCAACGCCATGCGCGACAACCTCGTGCGCACGCTGGGCGGGGTGCGCGAGAGCAGCGACACCGTGGCCACGGCCAGTGCGCAGATCGCGGCAGGCAGCGGCGAGCTGTCCAACCGCACCGAGCAGACGGCGGCGAGCCTGCAGGAAACAGCGGCCGCGATGGGGGAACTCACCACCGTCGTGCGCTCGTCCACCGAGTCCGCGGCGCAGGCCAATCAGCTTGCCCTGGGCGCCTCGGAAGCCGCGGTGGGAGGGCAGGCGGTCATCGCGCAGGTGATCGACACCATGCGCGAGATCGACCAGAGTTCGCAGAAGATATCCGCCATCATCGGCACCATCGATGGCATCGCCTTCCAGACCAACATCCTGGCGCTGAACGCTGCCGTCGAGGCGGCGCGTGCGGGCGAGCAGGGTCGCGGGTTCGCGGTGGTGGCCAGCGAAGTCCGGCAACTGGCACAGCGCAGCGCCGCCGCCGCCAAGGAAATCAAGGTGCTGATCGGAGCGTCGGTGGAACGGGTGGCGTCCGGCTCGCGCCTGGTCGATGAGGCCGGCACCGCCATGGGTCAGATCGTCGATCGGGCGCGCCGCGTGTCCGACATCGTGGGCGAGATCAGCACGGGTGCCCGCGAGCAGGTCGTGGGGATCGATCAGGTCAACACGGTCGTCAACCAGCTCGACCAGATGACCCAGGAGAACGCCGCGCTGGTCGAACAGTCGGCCGCCGCCGCACAAAGCCTGAACGAACAGGCCGGCACGCTGGCGCGGCTCGTGGAGTTCTTCCAGCTGGACGAGGGCATTGGTGGCAACGTGCACGCCCGTCTGGCCGACGATGGCTGTGCGCCGGCTGCTAGAGCCAGCCTGCTGCCGCTGGCGTTGCCTGGCTGAGCTTCTGGCATCCGGTGGGGCGTCGTTGCCCGGGCCCGTGGCAGGATCATTGCCGCGGGCTTCGCCCAGCCCGCAGGATAAGGGCGCCGGCGGCCCGGCATGCGTTCGCATCAGGGCGTCGAAGACATGACAAAGCCTCCCGAGGGAGGCTTTGTCGTTTCAGGCTGCGTCCGGAGGCGGGCCGCAAGGCCCGCGCCCGCATCCAGCCCGCATGCGGTGTGGCGCGATCGCGGTGGCCGGGCTGCCGGCCACCCCCGGTCATGCGGCTTCGACGGCCTCGTCCACCGTCACGCCAGTGACCAGGTGGCGGTTGACCGCACCCAGCACGGCCAGGAACGAGGCGGTGACGATGTCGCGGTGCACGCCCACGCCAAAGCCCGTGGGCGAGTCGCCCAGACGCAGTTCGATGTAGCTCGCCGCCTGCGTGTCGGTGCCCGTGCCGATCGCGTGCTCGTGGTAGTCCATGATCCGCACGGGGATGCCCAGCGCGTCGACGAAGGCCGAGATGGCGCCATCGCCGCTGCCCTTGACCGTGCGTCGTTCGCCATCGACCTCGATGTCGGCTTCGACGCGGAACTGGTGACCCTGCGACGAATCGGCGTCACCGCTGATCTGGTGACGGATGAGGCGCCACGGCACGTTGCGCTCCAGGTATTCCTCGCGGAAGAGGCTGTACACGTCGCTGCCGGTGACTTCGCGGCCGGTCTCGTCCGTGACGCGCTGCACGGCGCGGCTGAACTCGATCTGCAGGCGGCGCGGCAAGTCCAGGCCGTGCTCGGACAACAACAGGTAGGCCACGCCGCCCTTGCCGGACTGGCTGTTCACGCGGATGACGGCATCGTAGGTGCGGCCCAGGTCGGCCGGGTCGATGGGCAGGTAGGGCACTTCCCACACGGCATCGCTCTTTTGCTGCGCAAAGCCCTTCTTGATGGCGTCCTGGTGCGAGCCCGAGAACGCGGTGAAGACGAGGTCACCCGCATAGGGGTGGCGCGGGTGCACCGGCAACTGGTTGCAGTACTCGACGCAGCGACGCACTTCGTCGATGTCGGAGAAGTCCAGGCCGGGGTGCACGCCCTGCGTGTAGAGGTTGAGCGCCAGGGTCACCAGGTCGACGTTGCCGGTGCGCTCGCCGCTGCCAAAGAGGCAGCCTTCCACGCGATCGGCACCCGCCATCACGGCGAACTCGGCGGCGGCCACGGCAGTGCCGCGGTCATTGTGCGGGTGCACGCTCAGGATGATCGCGTCGCGATTGGCGAGGTTGCGGTGCATCCATTCGATCTGGTCGGCGTACAGGTTGGGCTGCGTGGCCTCGATCGTGGCGGGCAGGTTCAGGATCATGCGGCGTTGCGGCGTGGGCTGCCAGACGCCGGCCACGGCTTCGGCCACTTCCTTGGCGAATTCGGGCTCGGTCGTGCTGAACACCTCGGGCGAGTACTGATACACCCATTCCGTTTCCGGATGCTGTTCGGTGATGCGCTTGATCGTCGTCGCGCCGGCGATGGCGATCTGCTTGATGTCTTCCTTGGCCATGCCGAAGACGATGCGGCGAAAGGCGGGTGCGACGGCGTTGTACAGATGGATGATGACGCGGCGCGCGCCCACGGCGGACTGGATGCTGCGTTCGATGAGGTCGTCACGCGACTGGGTGAGGACTTCGATCGTGACGTCTTCGGGGATGCGGTCCTCGTCGATCAGCTTGCGCACGAAGTCGTAGTCGGTGGCCGAGGCGGACGGGAACCCGACCTCGATCTCCTTGAAGCCGATCTTCACGAGCTGTTCGAAAAAGCGCAGCTTGCGCTCGACGCTCATGGGCTCGATGAGCGACTGGTTGCCGTCGCGCAAGTCGGTGCTCATCCAGATCGGCGGCGTCGTGATGCGCTTGGACGGCCACGTGCGCTCGGCGAAGTCGCGATTGAAGGGGACGAACGGAATGTACTTGGTGCTGGGATTCTGAAGCATGATGCCTCCGGCGAGGATGGTGCAATGCGAATGGGGATGCGGCGCGCGGCATCGGGCCGGATACGGCGCCGTTGACGCGAGTGGCGGAATGGGGACGGCTGCCGAACTGCCACGAGCACGAGGCTCAGCAGCCGATCGGTAGGCCTAGCAGCAGCGAGTGCAGAGCGACCGCGGCGCGCGCGCATGCCCGGTCACGCGCGGGGAGCGCGGACAGATTCGGGGCAGGGCAGAAGGCCGGGTGCATGGATGGGGTGTGGTGATCTGGTGTCATGTGCCGCGCGGGGCGCGACAGCAGTAGCGGCTATTTACGCACAAAGGCGCGGCTTTGACAAGCCGGCGCGCACATCCCGGACCCCAGGTTTGTCGCCATGGCGGCAGCCTCGCGCGCAATGATAGTATCCGCACGTTACTTATTCATAATATGTCCGATTGTCCGGAGACATCACATATGCAACGTCGTTCCTTCCTCAAACAGGCCGGCATGGGTGCAGCCGCCAGCACGGCGGCGCTGGCCGCGCCCGTGTTCGCGCAGGACGCCCCGACCCTGAACTGGCGCCTGCCGACCAGCTTTCCGCGCAGCCTCGAAGCCCTGTACGGCACGGCCGAAACGATGTGCCGTCACATCAGCGAAGCCACCGGTGGCAAGTTCAACATCCGCCCGTTCCCGGGTGGCGAGATCGTGCCGGCGCTGCAGGTGCTGGACGCGGTGCAGAACGGCACCGTCGAGTGCGGCCAGACGGTGAGCTATTACTACTATGGCAAGGACCCGATGCTGTGCTTTGACGCAGCCGTGCCCTTTGGCCTGAATGCGCGCCAGATGAACGCCTGGATGTTCTATGGCGATGGCATGAAGCTCACGCGCGAGATGTTCGCCAACTACAACATCGTCAACTTCCCGATGGGCAACACCGGGGTGCAGATGGGTGGCTGGTTCCGCAAGGAAATCAAGACCGTCGAGGACATGAAGGGCCTGAAGATGCGCACGGCCGGCTTCGCGGGCGAAGTGCTCTCGCGCCTGGGCGTGGTGCCGCAGCAGCTGGCCGGTGGCGACGTGTACCCGGCGCTGGAGAAGGGCACGCTGGACGCCGTCGAGTTCGTCGGCCCGTTCGACGATGAGAAGCTGGGCTTCAACAAGGTTGCGCAGTACTACTACTACCCGGGCTGGTGGGAAGGTGGTCCGCAGATCTCGATGTACATCAACGACAAGTCCTGGGCTTCGCTGCCCAAGAGCTACCAGGCCGTGGTGCAGGCCGCCACGCGTCAGGCGCTGGTGGATACGCTGGCTCGCTACGACGCGGGCAACGCCCCGGCGCTGCGTCGCCTGATCGCCAATGGCGCGCAGCTGCGTGCGTTCCCGCGTGAAGTGATGGATGCGTCCTGGGATGCCGCCAACACGGTGTACAAGGAGTTCTGCGATCGCGATCCGAAGTTCAAGGCCATGTACGACGACTACATGGGCTTTCGGGATTCGTCGGTGCCTTGGTTCCGTGTCGCGGAAGGCGCGTACGACCAGTACCTGTCGGCTGCACTGAGCCGCGCCCGCTAAGGGCCGGTGGGGCCGGCCGTCTGGCCGGCCCCTGTCGGCGACGCTATCATGTGTCCATGCCGACCTTCGCCATCGTTTCGCTGCGCGCCCGGCGCGCAGTCGCCACCTGCCTGTTGCCCTTCGTCTGCCTGACGGCGCCCGGGGTGCATGCCCAGCCTGCCGGCCTGCCCGAGCTGGGTGACAGTGCCGCGGTGGATTTGTCGCCCCGGGTGGAGCGACGTCTGGGCGAGGCCATCATGGCCGATGGCCGCCGCGATCCGACCTACATTGCCGATCCGATGATCCGCCAGTACATGACGGACATGGGACGGGAGATGGCGCAGCACACCGCTGGCGCGCCTCAGGTCGAAGTCTTTGCCATCCGCGATCCCGGTATCAATGCGTTTGCCATGCCCGGCGGCTTCATCGGTCTGCATTCGGGGCTGGTGGTGGCCACGCAGAGCGAGTCGGAGCTGGCCGGGGTGCTGGCGCACGAAATCGCTCACGTGTCGCAGCGTCACGTGGCGCGCCAGGTCGGGCAGCAGGGCAAGAGTTCGCTGCTGATGCTGGGGATGATGGCGGCGGCCCTGGCGGCGGCGGCAACGGGGGCCGGGGATCTGGCGCAGGGGGCCGCGGTGTTTGGCCAGGCGGCGGTGGTGAGTCAGCAGATGGCGTTTTCGCGGGATGCGGAGCGCGAGGCGGACCGTATCGGTCTGGAGATGATGGCGGCGGCCGGCTACGATCCGGCCGGGATGTCGGCGATGTTCAGCCGGCTGATGCAGAACACGCGGTTCAATACGGGCGCGGGTCCGACGTATGCCAGTACTCACCCGCTGTCGCTGGACCGGATGTCCGATATGCAGAACCGGTCGCGCGAGGTGCAGGGGCGGGTGCAGCGGGAGTCGCCGACGTTCTGGTTCGTGCGTTCGAAGCTGGCGGTGGCGCAGTCGGGTTATAGCCGGGCGGCCGATCCGGTGTCGGTGTTGCGGGCAGAGGCGGCGGCGCATCCGGGGGTGCGGGCGGCGGCGGCACATTACGGGATCGCGGTGGCGCTGATGCAGCGCAATGATCGGGCGGGTGCGCGGGCGGCGTGGAAGGAGGCGATGGCGCAGGGTGTGTCGCATCCGATGCTGGCGCAGCTGGAGGCGGAGCTCGATATTGCGGATGGCAATGCGACGGCGGCGGTGGAGCATTCGGCGAAGGCGTTTGCGCAGTGGCCGCAGCAGCGGGGTCTGGCGGTGACGCATGCTTGGGCGTTGCAGCGGGCGGGGCAGGATGCGCAGGCGGTGCAGTTCCTGGATGAGCGGCTGAAGGCGTGGCCGGATGAGGAGCCGGAGCTGTACCGGATGGTGGCGGAGAGTCATGCGCGGTTGGGGCAGCGGACGGCGCAGTCGCGGCGGATGGCAGACTATTACCAGCGGATCGGGGCGTTGCCGGCGTCGTTGCAGCAGTTGCAGCAGGCGCGGTCGGCGACGACGGATTTCTTCGAGCAGTCGGTGCTGGATGCGCGGATCATGGAGACGCAGCGGCGGATCGAGGATGATCGGGCGTTGAGTCGGCAGTTTCAGCGGCAGACGGGGTGATGGGTCGCGGGTGTTGGTGCTGATTGGCGGTGTTTGCTGTCGCGTCGCCGCCACCGGGGGGCTCGACGCAGTCGCTCCCCGTTACTCGCTTGGTACGTCGAGCCCCCCGGCGGCGACGACGGGGTTTATGACTGCACAGGGTCTGCGCCTTGGGGTGGGGCTTGTCCGGGTTCTTCTGTTGATTGCTTGCTCGCGCGTAGCCGTCACCGGGGCGCGCTGCAGTCGCTGCGTTTGGTGCAGCGCGCCCCGGTGACGGCGACGCGGCGGGTTGCGGGGTGGCGTTGGTTGGCGCGGTTTGGGTGTTCGTGGGTTCTTGCGTTCGCTTATGCCACGCTTCTGCGCACGGCTTCTTCCCACTGGGCCATTCTGGCGGCGGCGTCTGGGCGGCTCATGGTGGGTTCGAAGCGTTTGTCGGCGCGCCAGAGTTGGCGCAGCTGGTCGAGGTCGGTGTAGACGCCGGTGGCGAGGCCGGCCAGGTAGGCGGCGCCTAGGGCGGTGGTTTCGGTGACGGCGGGGCGTACGACGGGGATGCCCAGGAGGTCGGCCTGGAACTGGAGGAGGAGGTCGTTGGCGGCGGCGCCGCCGTCGGCTTTGAGTTCGGTGACGACGGGGCCGTTGCCCTGGGCCATGGCGCCGAGGAGGGCGGCGCTCTGGAAGGCGATGGATTCGAGGGCGGCACGGGCGATGTGGGCCATGGAGGTGCCGCGGGTGAGGCCGAGGAGGGCGCCGGTGGCCTGGGGTTTCCAGTAGGGGGCGCCCAGGCCGGTGAAGGCGGGGACGAAGATGACGCCGCCGGCGTCGGGGACGGATTCGGCCAGTTGCTGGACGTCGGCGGAGGTCTGGAAGGCCTGGAGGTTGTCGCGCAGCCACTGGACGACGGCGCCGCCGATGAAGACGCTGCCTTCGATGGCGTAGTGGGGGACGGGGCCGGCCTGGGCGGTGGTGGTGGTGAGCAGGCCGGTGTCGTTGCGTTCGGCGCGTTCGCCGGTGTGCATGAGCAGGAAGCAGCCGGTGCCGTAGGTGTTCTTGGCGGAGCCGGGTTCGAAGCAGGCCTGGCCGAAGAGGGCGGCTTGCTGGTCGCCGGCGATGCCGGCCAGCGGGATGGGGTGGTCGAACCAGGTGTCGCCCATGGGGCCGGCGTCGTGGCTGGAGGGGATGACGTCGGGCAGGAGGCTCGCGGGGATGTTCAGGGCGCGCAGGAGGGTGTCGTCCCACTGGCGGGTGTGGATGTTCCAGAGGAGGGTGCGTGAGGCGTTGCTGACGTCGGTGAGGTGGCGTTTGCCGCCGGACAGGTGCCAGGCGAGCCAGGTGTCGACGGTGCCGAAGGCGAGTTCGCCGCGGTCGGCGGCGGCCCGTGCGCCGTCGACGTTGTCCAGGATCCAGGCGATCTTGGTGGCGGAGAAGTAGGGGTCGATGATGAGGCCGGTGCGTTCGCGCACGGCGTCGAGCAGGCCGTCGGCCATGAGGCGGTCGCACAGGGGCTGGGTGCGGCGGTCCTGCCAGACGATGGCGTTGTAGACGGGCTCGCCGGTGCGGCGGTTCCAGACGAGGGTGGTTTCGCGTTGGTTGGAGACGCCCATGGCGCGCACGTCGCGCGCGCGAATGCCGGCGCGCTGGAGGGCTTCACGCGCGGTGTCGCGTTGGGTGTCGCAGAGGACGCGCGGGTCGTGTTCGACCCAGCCGGGTTTGGGGTAGATCTGGGCGAATTCGCGTTGGGCGATGGCCTGGGGGCGGCCCTGCGCGTCAAAGACGATGGCGCGGGAGCTGGAGGTGCCCTGGTCCAGGGCCAGTAGATAGGTCATGCGTGTCTCCTCGCGGGGCTGGGTCGGCCTGCCTCATGCGGTCATCGAGGCTGGCGGGCGATGCCGGTGTCGGGTCGATGGTGTGTGGGTCGCGCAGGGCGCCCCGGCGTGTTGGCGGTGGGGGTGCCGGTTGCGGTGTTGCAAGGGGCAGGCCCGGGGTCTTTCTGCGCGACGCTTGGACTGCCGGGCGTTGGCCGCCGCCGGGTGCAAGCGTGTGCGCGTTGGCCGGGCCGCGGACGCCGTTCCTGTGGGCTCGCGGCAATGCGCGGCTTGCGCCGCGCTTTGACGCGTTGGCTTGCCTCGAGGTGGCACGGAGAGGTCGAGCAGCACATTCGGTCAGGCATGCGGTGCGCGGACCAGTCCCTGTTCCTGGAGCCACGCGTGCAGGCGTGTCGGGGCGTCGGCCGGCAGGTGCAGGCCGAGCTTGGAGCGGCGCCAGAGGATGTCGTCGGCGTTGCGGGCCCATTCCTGGTCGACCAGGTAGCGGATCTCGGCGGCGTACAAGCCGGGGAGGACTTCTTCGCCAAGGCCGGCGATGTCGCGTGCGCCGGCCAGCATGCGATCCATGCGGCTGCCGTAGGCGCGCGCGTAGCGGGCGACGAGTGCGGGGGGAAGCCAGGCGTGCGCGGACTGGGCTTCGCGCAGGTAGGCGTCAAAGCCGTCGATGGCGCGGGTGCCGCGTCGGGTGGCGATGATGTCGCCACCGGGCAGGTGGGCATCGGCGGTCCAGGCGCGGTGGGTGTTGCCCAAATGTGGGGCCAATTGGTCCATGGCGTCTTCGGCCAGGCGGCGGAAGGTGGTGATCTTGCCGCCGAAGATGGACAGCAGGGCAGGGCCCTGAGTGTCCATCTCGAGGCGGTAGTCGCGGGTGACTTCCGCGGCGTCGTCATGTTCGTCGGCGAGCAGGGGGCGCACGCCGGCGTAGGTCCAGGCCACGTCGGCGGGGCCCACGGGTTCGGCCAGGTAGCGGTTGACGGCCGCGCACAGGTAGTCGATTTCTTCGGGGCTGATGGCAACGGGGCCGCGCTGGCCGGTGACGTCGACATCGGTCGTGCCGATGAGCGTGAAGTGGCGCTCGTACGGGATGGCGAAGACGATGCGCCCATCCGGGTTCTGGAAGATGAAGGCGTGGGTGCTGGGCAGTTCGCGGCGCACGACGATATGGCTGCCCTTGACCAGGCGCAGGCCCGGGTGGGTCTGGTCGGGCACGGCGCTGCGCAGGAAGTCGGCCGTCCACGGGCCGGCGGCGTTGACCAGGGCGCGTGCGTGGGCGACGCGGGTGGGGCCGCCGTCGGTGGGCGTGAGGGTCAGGTGCCAGTGCTGACCTTCGCGGCGGGCCTCGGACACGGTGGTGCGCGTCAGGATCTCCGCGCCCCGTTCGGCCGCGTCGCGTGCGCACAGCACCACCAGACGCGCGTCGTCGACCCAGACGTCGGAATACTCGAAGCCGCGGGTGAACTCGGGCTTGAGCGCGGTGCCGGCGGGGTGGCGGCGCAGGGCGATGCCGGTGGAGTCCGGGAGCAATTGGCGGCGGGCCAGGTGGTCGTACAGGAACAGGCCCGCGCGCACCATCCAGGCGGGACGCTGGCCGCGGTCGTGCGGCATGATGAAGCGCATCGGCCGCATGATGTGCGGGGCGGCGCGCAACAGGACCTCACGCTCGGCCAGTGCCTTGCGCACCAGGCCGAAGGCGTAATGTTCCAGATAGCGCAGGCCGCCGTGCACGAGCTTGGTGGACGCGGACGAGGTGTGTGCTGCCAGGTCGTCGCGTTCGCACAGCAGCACCGACAGGCCGCGTCCGGCGGCGTCGCGTGCAATGCCGGCGCCGTTGACGCCGCCACCCACGATGGCCAGATCGAACGTGCGGGGCAGGGAAGTGTCGGACATGGCGGTGCTGCGGACAGGAAAGTCCCAGTGTGTCCGAAACCGGGTCAGGCTGGCAACCGCGCCAGGATGACAGTCGCGGGCGGCATACGCGCTGCCGGCGTCGGCGGGGCACGGTGGGGGCAATCGCGAGCGCGCCTGGCCTGGCAGTCGATGTTGGCGAGGCGCGGCCAGGCGCGGGGCCGGCGCAGGTCGTGGTTTCCTGGCGCCATGGGCGCCGCGTTCAGTCTGCGCTGCAGTCGGGAACCTGGGACATGGTCATGCCTCCACCGAAGGTGACGAGGGGGACCAGGCGCATGCGGCAGCCGCCTTCGGCCTTGTCGTCGGTCTTGGCCGCGGCGCGCGTTGCGGGGCGGCGCAGGTCATAGGCGTAGTCCAGGACGGTGCCGGCCGGTGCGCCGTCTTTCGGGGCGTCCAGGGTGACAGTGTTGCGCAGGCGCAGGCGGGTGTCGGTGGCGTTGCCGTCGAACCGCAGGGTGGCGCCCAGGCTAGGCTCCTTGCCGCCGCCGGTGATGCGACCGTCGGGGCTGACGGTGAGCGTGACGTCGCCAGGCGCGCTCTGCCAGCCGCCGCCGGACGATGTGCCCGACATGCGCACGTCCCCGCGCGTGCGTCCCTCGGCGGCGCTGGCCTCGATGACGAAGTCGACCCGGCCGTCGGACCTGGGTTCGAGCCGTGCGGACGCCTTGCCGCGTTCGACGCCGGATTTGCCGTCCGGCAGCTTCACGGTGAGGCGAAAGTCGCCTTCGTAGGCGGGGCCGTCGAGCAGGGCATCGGGCCGATCGGCCGCCGCCGCCGGCAGGCACAGAAAGCCGGCAATCAGCACCAGCGGCCGGGCAAGCGTCGTGAGCCGGCGAAGGATGGCAGGAGGCGGGGGGAGGGTCGTCAAACGATGCTGCGCGACAGGCGGCCGGGCGAGCGGCGTGCGGTGACGCGTTGGGGTATGCGGACCAGCGCGCTGCGCGAGGCAATGAACTGCGGCATACGAACGTGCGGTGCTGCGAGCAGACATGGCAAACCTCCGGAACAAGTGCCGCTTAGCTTCCATCCTGGAAGAAGCGCTCCAGGCGCCGTGGCAGCCAGTGCAGGTGCGGTCGCACACGGCCGCTGGGAAAGACCGCGTGGCCGCCCTGCGCCGGCTGGTGCAGGAGCACCGCGTCGGACGCGTCCCACGGGCCGGGCAGGAAGCGCTCGGGTAGGAAGGGGTCGTTGCGGGCGTTGAGCACCAGGGTCGGGACGGTGATGGCGCGCAGCCAGGGCAGGCTGCTCGCGCGCGACCAGTAGTCGGCGACGTTGGCAAAGCCGTGCAGGGGCGCCGTGTAGGCGTCGTCGAATTCGTACAGGTCCTGGGCGTTGGCGATGTTCACGATGTCGAACACGCCGGGAAAGCGGCGGGCCTTGTCGAGGACCTTGGCGCGCAGGGTGCGCACGAACATGCGGGTGTAGATCTGCCGGTTGACGAGGCCGCGGCCCAGGGTGTGGCCGCCCGCCGTCAGGTCCAGCGGTGCGGAGATCACGGCTGCGCCGGTCAGGGCGCCGGCGGCCGTGCCGCGCTCGCCCAGGTACTTGGCCAGGGCGTTGCCGCCCAGGGAGATGCCGGCTGCATGCCAGCGTGCCTGGGGCAGGCGGCTGCGCACCTGGTCCAGCATGAAGGCGATCTCGTCGCTGTCGCCGGAATGGTAGGCGCGCGGCAGGCGGTTGGGCATGCCCGAGCAGCCGCGAAAGTGCGGGATGGCCACGGTCCAGCCGCGCGCGCGAAAGTGATGCGCGATCGATTGGGCGTAGGGGCTCTGGCTGCTGCCTTCCAGGCCGTGGAACAGCACCAGGGCGGGCGTCTGGACGCGGGCGTCGGTGACGGCGTCGGGCACGCGCGCCGGGCCGGGGGCGGTCCAGTCGATGTCGATGAAGTCGCCATCGGGCGTATCCACGCGCTGGCGGATGAAGCTTGCGCGGTGGTGCAGGGCCAGCCGCGCACCATAAATGGTCTGGCTGTGGCCTTCGGGCAACCAGGATGGTGCGGGGCAGTTCGAAGCGTCGAAGCGGGCAGGCATGACTATCGCGGGTCAGGCCGGGCGGCCCGCGCCGGGCGGGCTGCCCGGCGCCAGGTGACGGACGAGGTCCGCGACCGGGTAAGGGTCAGTGGCCGCCAACGTGTTCGCCGGCACGCAGGCGGTACTCGGCGCCACAGTACGGGCAGCGCGCCGAGCCGGTGGTCGCCACGTCCAGGAAGACCTTGGGGTGCAGGTTCCAGAGCGGGGTGTGCGGACCCGGGCAGGAAATGGGCAGGTCGCTGGCGCCCACTTCATGCACGTCGGCGTGCGACGGGGAGGATGCGGTATCGGACATGTCGGCCGGTCTCAGACTTTGGTGAGCCAATGGTGGTACTTGGGGTTGCGCCCGTTGACGAGATCGAAGAAGGCGCTCTGCACGCGTTCGGTGATCGGGCCGCGCGAGCCCTGGCCGATGCGCCGGTTGTCCAGCTCGCGGATGGGCGTGACTTCGGCGGCGGTGCCTGTGAAGAAGGCTTCGTCGGCGATGTAGATGTCGTCGCGCGTGAGGCGGCGCGTGCGGACTTCCAGGCCCAGGTCGGCGGCCAGCGTGTGCACGGTCGATCGCGTGATGCCGGTCAGCGCCGAGGCGATTTCCGGTTCGTAGATCACGCCGTCGTGGACGATGAAGAGGTTCTCGCCCGCGCCTTCGGCCACGAAGCCTTCGGTGTCGAGCAGCAGCGCTTCGTCGTAACCGTCCTGCGTGGCCTCGAGGTTGGCGAGGATGGAGTTGGCATAGGTGGCAGCCACCTTGGCGCGCGGCATGATGTTGTTCACGTGCTGGCGCTGGAAGGACGCGGTCTTCACGCGGATGCCCTTCTGCAGGCCTTCTTCACCCAGGTAGGCGCCCCAGGCCCAGGCGGCGATGGCCACGTGCACCTGCGCGCCGCGCGGCGACACGCCCATCTTTTCCGAGCCGTAGAAGGCGAGCGGACGGATGTAGCAGGATTCGAGGTTGTTGGCGCGCACGGTCTCGAGGGTCGCCTCGTTGATCGCTTCCTGCGTGTACGGCATCGGCATCATGTAGATGTGGGCCGAGTTGAAGAGGCGCTTGGTGTGCTCCTTCAGGCGGAAGACGGCCGTGCCGATCTCCGTCTTGTACGCGCGTACGCCTTCGAAGACCGACAGACCGTAGTGCAGCGAGTGCGTGAGCACGTGGGTGTTCGCCTCGCGCCAGGGAACGAGCTTGCCATCGAGCCAGATCTGGCCGTCGCGGTCCGCCATCGACATGGGATATTCCTTGTGAAATTCAGCCCATTATTATACGGCGGCGGAATGATTGCGGGCGCAAGCGTAGAATGGCGTTTTGCCCGCCTCGTCTCATGGTTTACCCGTTGTCGATTCCCGCGCCCGGCGGCGCCTGTCGCGCATGACCGCCACGTCCTGCCAACCCGTGGATACCTTCCGGGAGGGTTTTCGCGCCGGTGCCCGGGCGATCTCGGGCGTGCTCGTGGCCACCGCCACGTGGGGGCTGGTGACCGGCGTGGCCATGGTGAAGTCCGGCCTGACCGAATCGCTGGCCCTGGCCATGACGCTGGCCGTGTATGCGGGCTCGGCGCAGCTGACGTCGCTGCCGCTCATCGTGGCCGGCGCGCCGCTGTGGCTGATCTTTGCCGCGGGCCTCGTGGTCAACCTGCGCTTCGTCATTTTCGCGGCCGCCCTGCATCCCTATCTGCGCCATCTGCCCTGGCCGCGCCGTCTGGCCCTGGGCTACTTCACCACGGACATGGGATTCGTGCTGTTCATGTCGCGCTTCGGTGACAGCCCGCAGCGGCAGTCGATCGGCCAGGTGGGATTCTTCGTGGGCTGCATCGCGCCGGGCTGGATCGCCTGGCAGGTGGCGTCCATCATCGGCATCTATCTGGGCAGCATCGTGCCGACCGCTTGGTCGCTCGAGTTCGCCGCGCTGCTGGCGCTGCTCGCCTTCACCGTGCCGCTGATCAGCGGGCGTCCCGTGCTGCTGGCCGCGCTTGCCGCGGGCCTGGTCGCCTGGGTGGCGCAGCCCTTGCCGCTGCGCCTGGGCCTGGCCGCCGCCGTGATCGCGGGCATCGCCACCGGCATGTGGGCCGAGCGGGCCCGCGAGCGCGTCGTGACGGTGCCGGCCCCCACGGAGCCCAAGTCGTGAGCGGGGCGCTGGACACCCACTACGTGCTGGGCGTGATTGCGGTGCTGGCGCTGTGCAGCGTCATCACGCGCGCAGGCTACCTGCTGGTGGGCGACTGGTTGCCGCTGCCCGCTTCGCTGCGGCGGGCGTTGCGCTATGCCCCGGTCGCTGCGCTGGTGGGCATCATCGTGCCGGAACTGCTGCCGTGGTCCGGCCACACGTGGCCCGTGATGGACTTGCGCCTGCCCGCCGCCGTCATCGCGGTCATCGTGATGGCGCGCCTGCGCAGCGCGGTGCTGACCATCGTGGCGGGCATGCTGGCGCTGTGGCTGCTGCGCTGGCTGCTGGGCTGAGTCCGCTGTCAGTCCCTGCCCAGCACCTCCTGCCAGAGCCGTTGCACGACCGCGCGCTCGTCGGCCACCAGCGCCGGGTCCAGGCGCGCCTTGTCCATGCCTTGCAGGCGCAGGGCATGTTGTTCGCGGCGCAGCCGGCGGTACGCGTCACCGGCCTCGCGGGCCAGTTCCGGTGCGATCAGGCCGGCTTCGCCCGCGATGCGCAGGAGCGCAATGTTGCCCAGGTTGTCCAGCAGCGCCGGATGTTCGCGCGCATGGCGCAAGACCAGGTATTGCGTGATGAACTCCACATCCACCATGCCACCCGAATCGTGCTTCAGATCGAAGAGCGGGGTCGGGTTGGGATGGCCCGCGCCGATGCGCTCGCGCATGGCGCGCACCTCGGCGGCCAGCGCGCCGGGGTCGCGCGGCATCAGCAGCACTTCCCGGCGGGTTTCCTCGAAGCGCTTGCCCACGCCCGGGTCGCCCACGGCAAAGCGTGCGCGGGTGATCGCCTGGTGCTCCCAGACCCAGGCCTGCGTGCGCTGATACCGCTCGAACGCGCTCAGGGCAGCGGCGACCAGGCCGGCATCGCCGTCCGGGCGCAGGCGCAGATCGACCTCGTACAGGCGCCCGGACGAAGTCATGGAGCTCAACCAAGACACGATGCGGCGTCCGAAGCGCACGTAGCGTTCGCTGTCGTCGCCGTTGCTGTCATCGAAGAGGAACACCAGGTCCAGGTCGGATTCGTAGCCCAGTTCCTTGCCGCCCAGCTTGCCGTAGGCGATGACGCCAAAGCGCGGCGGGCGGGTGTCGCCGCGCGCGGCCTGCGGCCAGACGCGCGACAGGGTCTCGTCCAGCAGCAGGTCGGCCAGCAGCGACAGATAGTCGCCGACCTTCTCGACCGTCGCATGGCCTTCCAGGTCCTGCGCGAGGATGTGGAAGCTGACCTGGTGGCGCGTGTCGCGCAGCAGGTTCATCTGCCGCTCGACGTCGGGCGAGCCGTCGGGCAGCAGGCAGGCGTCCAGGCTTACCGTGAGCTGCTCGCGGATCTGCGCGAAGTCCGGAGGCGCCATCAGGGCGCGCCAGTCGATGAGGCTGTCCAGCAGCAGCGGATGGCGGGTCAGGTACTGCGCGGCCCACTCGCTGGCGGCGACCATGCGCGCCACCCGCGCCAGGGCCTGCGGGTATTCGGTCAGCAGCGACAGGTAGACGCGGCGCTGCGCGATCTGCTCGAACAGATCGCACAGGCGGCCCAGGGCCACACGCGGCGCCCGGGTGCCCGCGGCGGCCTGGATGGCCTCGGGCAGCAGGGCGTCCAGGCGCTGGCGGCTGGAGTCGGGCAGGGCGCGGATGCGCGGGCTGTCGTACAGCGCGCCCACGCGGGCGCGCACGCCGGCGATGTCATCGGCAAAGCAGGCCCGGATGGCGGCTTCCACGGCCGACTCGTCGGCCGCGGGCGCGTCGCCCGGTTCGGCCGCATCCGCCGGCCCGCTGGCCGCGGGCGTCTCGGTGCGTCCGTTGGACTCGGGCAGCCCGGTCGTGCGGAACACGTCGCGAAAGGTCGCTTCGACGAATTCGCGGTGCGCGGCCAGCTGGGCTTCGAAGCTTGGGCGGTCGGCGTAGCCCATGGCCGTGGCCAGGGCTTCGCGCAGCTCGGGCTGCGCGGGCAGGATGTGGGTCTGCTGGTCGTCGCGGTATTGCAGCATGTGCTCGAGGCGGCGCAGGAACCGGTAGGCCGCCTCCAGTCGCTCCGCGCTCGTGCTGTCGATGAGACCGGCGTCGCGCTCGGCGTGCAGGGATGCGATGAGGCCGCGCGACTGCAGCGCGGGCATGCGTCCGCCGCGGATGAGCTGCGAGAGCTGCACGATGAACTCGATCTCGCGGATCCCGCCTTCGCCGAGCTTGACGTTGTCCGCCTGGGCGATGTCCTGTCCGGTGCGGCTGCCGGCGCGGCGGTTCCAGTCGTCACGGATGCGTTCGCGCAGGCCGCGCAGCGCGCTCAGTGCGTCGAAATCGAAGTACTTGCGAAAGACGAAGGGGCGGCGCAGGGACTCCAGTTGCTCGATCTGGGCGCGCGGCGCGCTGCCGGCGAAGGCGTCGGCCTCGATGCGTCGCGCCTTGAGCCAGGCATAGCGTTCCCATTCCCGGCCCTGGCTGACCAGGTAGTTCTCGAAGGCGTCCAGGCTCCAGGCGAGCGGGGCGGCGTCGCCGTCCGGGCGCAGGCGCAGGTCGGTGCGAAACACGTAGCCGTTGGCATCGATGTCGGCCAGCACCGGCATCATGCGACGCGTGAGTCGGCTGTAGAACTCGTGGTGCGACAGCGGCCGCCGGCCGCTCGTCTCGCCCTCGTCGCCGTACAGCATGACCAGGTCGATGTCCGAGGACACGTTGAGTTCGCCACCGCCCAGCTTGCCCATCCCCATGATGAGCATTTCCTGCGGCAGTCCACTGGCGGACTCGTGTGGCACGCCGTGTGCTTCGGCCAGCTCCGCCGCGACGCTGCGGTAGGCGCAACCCACGGCCAGGTCCGCCAGCGTCGTCATGGCTCCCGTGACTTCCTCCAGGCTCGCCTGGCCGGCGATATCGCGCACCATGGCCAGAAGGAAGACGCGCTGGCGCAGGCGGCGAAGCGCCGCGCGGCACACGTCCACCGGCAGGGCTGCCTGCGTGGCCTGCGGCGTCTGGGCCAGCTCGTCGAGCCAGCCGCGGATGCCGTCGGCGGTCAGCGGCTGGTCGGCTGCCTCGGCAAGCCAGGCGGCCAGGGCGGGTTGGGCCTGCGTGTGCAGGCGCAGATAGGACGACCAGGCCAGGGCCGGCTCCAGCAGCGAACGCCCGGTTGCGGACATGCGAGGAATCCTGAGAGGCGTGAATGAGCGTGTGGCAAGCCGTATAAGATTAACGCATCGCCTGGACCGGGATGCCCCCCAGATCGTGACGAGTAGGCAGGATATTCACCCATGGGCCAGGCCCCACCCCACCAGCATGCGCCAGCTACCGCCGTGAGCGCCACGCTGGCGCGCTGGCTGCGCTTTCTGGCATACGGGCTGGTGCTGCTGGTCGCCTTGCTGGCGCTGGCCGCCGCCGTCGTGCGGTTCTGGATCTTTCCGCGGATCGATGACTTTCGCCCCGCGCTGGAGCGCGTGGCCAGCGAGCAGATGGGCACGCCGGTGCGCATCGGCGGGCTGTCTGCCGAATGGGCCGGGCTCACGCCCCGGCTGCAGGCCAACGATATCCGGATCCAGGGCCCGGCGGGCGAGCCCGCGCTGCAGGTGTCGCAGGCGGCCGCGGGCCTGTCCTGGCGCAGTCTCATCCATTGGCGGCCGGAACTTGCCTTCCTGGAGGCGTCGGGCGTGGACGTGGTCGTACGCCGCGAGTCCGACAAGGTCTGGTGGGCAGCTGGCCGGCGGCTGGAAGTCGGCCGCCGCGAAGGCCGCCTGCTGGACCGCCCCGCGATGCGCTGGCTGCTGCGCCAGCCCAGCCTGCAGGTGCACGATGCGAGCGTGCAGTTCCGGGACGACACCGGTGCGCTGCCGGACATCACGCTGGCATCCGGGGAGGCGTCGCTGCAGCACGCCGCCTTTGGCGAGACCCGCTTTCTGGTGCAGGCGAGCCCGGACGGCGAGCTCGGCACCCAGCTGCGCGTCCAGGGCCGGGTGCAGCGCGATGCGGTCCTGAGCGCCGAGGCCTGGCATGGCGATCTGTATGCCGAGGTGCTGGACGCCGACCTCGCGGCCTGGCAGGCGCTGGGGATGTGGCCGCGTCCGGCGCTGAGCGGGCGCACGGCCGTGCGCACGTGGCTCAGCGTGAACCAGGACGGGCTGGGGCATTGGTCGGGCGACGTCGCCGTGGCCGACTTCGGCATGGCCTCCACGCCCGTGAGCGCCCGCGTGCCGTCCGCGATCTTTCACGTGGAAGGCGATGGCCAGCAGCAGACGGCGACCGCCACGCTGGCAGTCGATGCCGGCACGCTGAGCCTGCCCGCCTGGTTCGAGGCGCCCGACGTGCCGGTGCAGGAACTGGCCGGCGAGGTGCGCCTGGCCTATGCCGAGGCCACGCCGGCCTGGCGCTTCACGGGCCTGCGCGGGGTGATCGGCGAGCCTGGCCGGCAGGCGCGATTCGAGGTCGACGGCCAGTGGCAGCGCGGGGGCCGGGGCAACCAGGGCCTGCCGGGCGTGATCGACCTGAGCGGCCACGTGCTGCACGGCGATGCCCTGGCGATACCGCGTTTCATGCCACGCCAGGTGGGGGCGGGTGTACGGCGCTGGCTGCAGACGGGGCTGCTGGCAGGACAGGTCGAGAACGCCACGGTCGTGCTGCGCGGGGACCTCGCCGACTTCCCCTTCGATCGGGAGCCGGACCAGGGCGAGTTCCGCGTCCAGGGGCACGTCGCGGACGTGGCGCTGGATGTACTGCCCCAGCAGGCCGGCACCTGGCCACCCTTCGAAGCGATCCAGGGGGAGCTCGAGATCGATCGCTCCGCGCTGTCCGCGCGCGTGGCGAGCGCGCAGGTGCGCGACGGACTACCCGCGCCGGTGCCCATCGGACCCACGACCGTGGCCATCCCGGACATGCACGCGGGTGCGGTGCTCACCGTCGAGGGCGTGGCGCAAGGTGCCGCCCGGGATTTCCTCGCCTATGTGCGGCGCACGCCGGTCGCCGACTACAGCGCCGGCGTGCTCGATGCCGCCACCGCCACGGGGGACATCACCGTCCCGCTGCAGGTGGTCGTCCCGCTGGGGCGCGCACGCGACGCGAAGGTCCGCGGCGAAGTGCAGCTCGCCGGCAACACCATCGAGCTGCATCCGCTCGCCCCGCCGTTCACGCAGGCGACGGGCGCGATCACATTCACCGATGCCACGGTCGGTGCGCGCGATGCCCGCGCCACGTGGCTGGGCGGTGCGCTGCGGGCGCGCGGCGAGACCGCGCTGACCGGTGGCGGGGAAATCAGCCTGAACGGCACCCTGCAGATGGCCGCCGTGCAGCGCGCCTGGGATCTGCCGCTGCTGGATCGGCTGACGGGCGAGGCGACGTACACCGGCTCGATCACCGGCGGGGCGCAGGGCATCGAGCTCGATGTCGCCTCGGATCTGCGCGGACTGGCCGTGGACCTGCCCGCGCCGCTGGACAAGGACGCCGCGACGGCCTGGCCGTTGGTGCTGCACGTGGGGCGGGGCGCCGAGTCGGGCACGCGCCGCGTGGACGTGAGCGTGGCGCAGACGCTTTTTGCCAGCGCCGAGCTGGCCGGTGGCGACGATGGCCTGTCGCCCGCCCGACTGGGCGTGGGCGTGGGCGCGCCGGCGCGGCTGCCGCGCGAAGGTGTGGACATTGCCATCAGGACGGGCGTGGTCGATGTGCGTCAGTGGCTGGCTTTCGGTGAGTCGCTGAGCCCGGCCATCGAGCCCGCCGTCGACGGGCCCGCGGCCACCTGGGCCACCCACCAGCCGTTGCGCGCCGAATGGCAGGCCGAGCGCATCGATGCGCTCGGGCAGCGCCTGGACGATGCGCGCATCCAGGTCGAGCGCGATCCGGCGGGCGACTGGCGTCTGCAGATCGCCGGCCGGCAGGCGCAAGGCACGCTGACGGTGGACCCGGGCACCCCCGCCGCGTTGCACGGCCGGTTCGCCCGGATCGCACTCGAGCCCGCACCGGGGGCGTCCGCAGCGCCCGCCCGGCCCACACCGGCGCCAGCGGACGCCGAGGTCGCGCAGACGCTGCCGAATCTGGACCTGCGGGTCGAGCGCTTTGCCTACCTGGGACGCGAACTGGGCAGCCTGGTGGTGGCTGCGGACAATGTCGGGACCAACGGGCACCGCTGGCGCGTGCGCCAGTTGAGCCTGACCAACGATGCGGCCACGCTGAACGCGGACGGCATCTGGGAACCGGTCAACGGCGGCACGCGCCGCCGCACGACGCTGGACGTGAGCCTGGAGGTTCGCGACGCCGGCGCGCTGATGGACCGCCTGGGCTTTCAGGGTATGGTGGCGGGTGGCACGGGACACGTGAAGGGGTCCGTCGGATGGGCCGGCGCGCCCTTCGCGTACGACGTGGCCGGCCTGGATGCCCATGCCGGGATCGCGCTGGATCATGGCCGCTTCCTGCAGACCAACAATACCGCCGGGCGCCTGCTCGGCATCCTGTCGTTGCAAAGCCTGGCACGCACGGCGACCTTCAGCGAAGGCAATCTCTTTGCCTCGGGATTCGCCTGGGACACCTTGCGCTCCGAGGTCGAGGTCAAAGGCGGCATCGCGCGCATCCAGGCGTTCGACCTGGTGGGCCAGAGCGCCACGGCGGGCCTGGCGGGGCAGGCCGACCTGGTCAAGGAAACGGTCGACCTGCGTGCCCGCATCCTGCCGCAGGTGGATGCCAGCGGGGCGGCCGTGCTGGCGGGCGTGGCGGTCAATCCGGTCGTCGGGGCGGGCGCCCTGCTGGCGCAGTGGCTGCTGCGCAAGCCGCTCAGCGAGGCGCTCAGCATGGACTACCAGGTCACCGGTCCCTGGAGCTCGCCCGACGTGCAGCGGGTGGAACCATGACGGGCGCGGTTTACACTGTGCCCATCCCTTCGACTGGCCCGACCATGTCCGCCTCCACACCTCGCGTTTCGCCGCTGGCGGTTGCCGCGGTGCAGATGGTCTCCACCCCGGACGTTGCCGAGAACCTCGCAGCCGCAGCCGAGGGCATCGCCCAGGCCGCCCGTGGCGGCGCCCGCCTGGTGCTGCTGCCGGAATACTTCTGCCTGATGGGGGGCGCCGACACGGACAAGGTCGCCATCCGCGAGGCCGACGGCGATGGGCCGATCCAGGCGTTCCTTGCCGACGCGGCGCGCCGGCACGGCATCTGGCTGGTGGGCGGCACGCTGCCGCTGGACGCCGGCGACGCCGCGCGGGTCTACAACAGCAGCCTCGTGTACGGCCCGGACGGCACGCGCGTGGCACGCTACGACAAGATCCACCTCTTTCGCTTCCAGCAGGGCACCGATGCCTTCGACGAAGCCCGCACCATCGCACCGGGCAGCACACCCGCCACGTTCGATGCACCCTGCGGGCGCGTGGGCATGTCCATCTGCTATGACCTGCGCTTTCCGGAGCTATACCGGGCGCAGGGCACGCTGAGCTTGATTCTTGCGCCTTCCGCCTTCACCTTCCAGACAGGCAAGGCCCACTGGGAACTGCTGCTGCGCACGCGCGCCGTCGAGAACCAGTGCTATGTCCTGGCTGCGGCGCAAGGCGGCGAGCACCCGACCGGGCGCCGCAGCTGGGGCCATTCCATGCTGGTCGACCCGTGGGGCGAGATCGTGGACTGCCGCGAATCCGGCTTCGGCGTGGTCGCAGGTACCATCGATCCTTCGCGGTTGGCGGATGTGCGCGCCGCGCTGCCCGCCCTGACGCACCGCGTGCTGGCCTGACGCCGACCCTTTTTCGAAAGCACAACACCATGAAACTCGTCGAACCCAACATCCAGGCCCTGGCCACTGCCGAATCGCTGCTGCTTGCGCCGTGGGGGCTGACCCACGACGACCTGTCCAAGGCCATGGGCGAGATCTTCGCCCATCGCGTGGATTACGCCGACCTGTACTTCCAGTACACGCGCAGCGAAGGCTGGAGCCTGGAAGAGGGCATCGTGAAGACCGGCAACTTCTCCATCGACCAGGGCGTGGGCGTACGTGCCCTGTCCGGCGAGAAGACGGCCTTTGCGTATTCGGACTCGCTGTCGCGCGAAGCGCTGATGTCCTCGGCCCAGGCCGTGCGCAGCATCGCGCGCCAGGGCGCGGGCCGCGTGAAGGTCGCGAGCAAGTTCAGCCAGCGCGGCGCGCGCACCCTGTACGGTGACCTGGACCCGGTGGCGAGCATGGACGCGCCGGACAAGGTCGCGCTGCTCGAACGCCTGGAGCGCCGCGCCCGCGCCGCGGACCCGCGCATCACGCAGGTGATGGCCGGCCTGGGCGCGGAATACGACGTGGTGATGGTCGTGGGCAGCGACGGCCGCCTGGCGGCGGACGTGCGTCCGCTGGTGCGCCTGAGCCTGACGGTGATCGTCGAGCAGGGCGGGCGGCGCGAAGCCGGCAGTGGCGGTGGCGGTGGCCGCACCGGGCTGGACTATTTCACCGACGCCATCCTGGACGAGTACGTCGCGCGGGCGGTGCACGAGGCCACGACCAACCTGGAATCGCGCCCCGCGCCCGCAGGCGAGATGCCCATCGTGCTGGGCTCGGGCTGGCCCGGCATCCTGCTGCACGAGGCCGTGGGCCACGGCCTGGAGGGCGATTTCAACCGCAAGGGTTCCAGCGTGTTCGCCGGGCGCATCGGCGAGCGCGTGGCCGCCAAGGGGGTCACGGTGATCGATGACGGCACCCTGGACGGTCGTCGCGGCTCGCTCAACATCGATGACGAAGGCAATCCGACGCAGCGCAACGTGCTGATCGAGGACGGCATCCTGCGCGGCTACATGCAGGACAGCCTGAACGCGCGCCTGAGCAAGACCGCCATTACCGGCAATGGGCGGCGCGAGTCGTTCGCCCATCTGCCGATGCCGCGCATGACCAACACCTACATGCCCAATGGCGACAAGGATCCGCAGGAGATCATCGCCTCGGTCAAGCGGGGCCTGTACGCCGTGAACTTCGGGGGTGGCCAGGTCGACATCACCAACGGCAAGTTCGTGTTCTCGGCCTCCGAGGCCTACATGATCGAGAATGGTCGCGTGACCTACCCGGTCAAGGGCGCGACGCTGATCGGCAACGGCCCGGACGCCATGACGCGCGTGCGCATGGTCGGCAACGACATGCGCCTGGACTCCGGGGTGGGCACCTGCGGCAAGGACGGCCAGAGCGTGCCCGTGGGCGTGGGTCAGCCCACGCTGCGCATCGACGGGCTGACGGTGGGCGGCACGGCCTGACGCCCGCCACGCCCCGAGTCCGCTAGGCCGCCGGTCGCGGCGAGGAAGCCGCCGCTGGCGGCTTTTTCTGCGCGAGGCGGCCGCGATCCGAGAGCCGCATCAGCGTGCGCAGGGCCACCACGCCACCGATGGCCTCGATCACGCCGGCGGGAATCCACAGGATCAGGCCGCCCAGGTTCTGGTCGAACTGCGCCGAGAAGTTCAGGGCGCGTCCGCACACGTCGTATACCGGATAGAAGTCGCGCTCGCTGAAGGTCAGCACGGCGCCCGCGATGATCTGCGGCGTCATGGTGATGATGGGCGAGAGCACGCGCATGCCGGGCGACAGGGCCGCGGGCGGGCTGGGGCGCCGATCCAGCAGCAGGTTCCAGTACAGGATGCCGCTGATGACGACCGACCAGTTCATGAGGCGATACAGCTTCCAGTCCAGCATCGCGTAGAACTGGATGCCGGGCACGAGCCACACCAGCACGAGGAGCACGAAGGCCAGCCCCACCAGGAACGGGTTGGTCAGCAGCCACGTCAGCGCGCGGCCACCGGGAGTATGGCGAAAGCGGTGCAGCGCGGTGCGCCAGGCGAGCGGCATGCCGGCCCGCATGACCGAGCCGGGATAGGCCGCCATGATGAGCAGGGGGGCAAGGTGGTGCAGGACCACGTGCTGCGCCCGGTGCACGAAGAACATGCGCTCGGCGTAGTAATCCAGGCGCGTGTGCATGGACAGGTACAGGATGACCATGCCGGTCCAGAACAGGATCTGCCGGGTCCGGCCCACGTGCTGGTGGCGCACGCCCCGCGCGAACAGGACGCTGCTGACGGCAAAGGTCACGAGCAGCGTGGGCGAGAACTCCCACGGCACGAGCCACTGCAGCCAGTCCATCATGGCGCGGCCTGCCGGCGCGGGGCGACGGGCAGGCGCGTGGGCGCGCTGGGCTCGGTCGCCCGGCAGCCGCGACAGCCCTGTGCCGCGACGTGCGCAGCCCGCCTCAACGCCCGGCCAGCCATGCGATCAGCCGGTCGTTGAAGGCGCGGATGCCCGAGGCCTTGGCATCGTTGGCCATGATGACGACCAGGTAGCGCCGCCCGCTCGAGCCCAGCACGTAGCCCGCCAGTGCGCTCACGTCGCGCAGCGTGCCGGTCTTCAGATGGGCGCGGCCGGCGGTCACGCCATCGCGCCAGCGACGGCGCACCGTGCCGTCCTCGCCAGCCACTGCCATCGAGGACAGGAATTCCGGCATGCGGGGGGATTCCCACGCGGCCTCGAGCATCGCCGCGAGGCTGGCTGCGGACACCCGGCCATCGCGCGACAGGCCCGAGCCGTTGTCCACGACCAGGTCCGGAAAGCGCAGGCCCTGGCGCGCCAGGGCGACGTTCAGCGCCTGCTGGCCCGTGTAGGTCGTGGCTGGCGCATCGCCCAGTTCGGCGGCGATCGCCAGCAACATCATGCGGGCCATGACGTTGTTGCTCTGCTTGTTGACGATGCGGATCTGCTCGGACAGCGGTCGCGATTCGCGAGCGGCCAGCACGGTGGCGCCCGTGGGCACCACGCCGTTGACGATCCCGCCCGTCTGCGTGCCGCCCAGGTCGCGCCACATCTGGCTCAGGACGGCGGCGGCATGCTCGGGCTGCGACAGCGCGAGCCGGTGCGCCGAGAATTCGCCGCAGGACAGCGCCACGCTGCCCGTGACGCGCAGGGTGATGCCGCTGGCGTCGGTCGTCTGGTCCGTGCGGACCGCGGGCGAGCCGGGGCAGGCGGCTCGCGTGGCCCGCACCTGGTTGTCCACGCGCACACCCGGGATGGGCGGATCCACCACCACGTTCCAGCGTCCGGCGTCGGTATCCGGCAGGTACAGCAGGCGGATGGCGCCAAAGCCCACCATGAAGGCATCCGGACTGGCGTTGTAGACCCGGTCGGGCGAATTGTCGAAAGCGCCCGGATCGATCGCCACCGAACCGAATCGGCTGCGATCCACGACGATGCCCGGAATGTTGCGCACGCCGCGCAGGCGCAGTTCGCGCATCAGCTGCCACAGGTCTTCCAGCCGCAGGTCCGGATCGCCGCCCGCACGCAGATACAGTGGGCTGGACAGCGTGCCGTCAGGTGCGATGCGCGCCCCGGGGGCGGACAGCAGCTCGGTGCGCCAGGTGTAGCTCGGGCCCAGGGCTTCCAGCGCCGCATAGGTCGTCACCAGCTTCATCACCGAGGCCGGATTGCGGGGCTGGGCGGGGTTGATGGCAATCATCGGCGGCTGGCCGACCTCGGCCACCACGACCGAGACGGCGCTCTCGGACAGACCGCCGCGCTGGAATGCCTCGCGCAACTCGGCGGGCAGCCCGCTCATGCGGTCCACGGCCGGCGTGGCCACATAGGACACGGGCGAGCGCGGCACATTCACCGACAGGCTGCTCTGCGGCTCGACCGTGCCCTGCACGGCATTCGCGCCCGGGTCCAGCGTCGGCGTCATGGCCTCGCGCGGCGCGCCACAGCCCGCCAGCACAAGGAGAAAACCGGTCGCGCCGATACGGCGCAGGCTGCGGGCCAGGGAAAAAGGGGCTGCCACGGATGGGCTCCGATGCGGGGTGGGATCAGGGGTCGGCGCGAACGCCAGCCCGCAAGCTTACCGCGAGGGCGGGGGGGCGCGGCAAACGCCATCATGCTCGCCACGCGTGGCAATGTGGGTACGTGGCTTGCTACGATGGCGGCGTAGCATCGTCGCACCATGGGGTCGACGGGCTTGGTGCGGCGTGCCGACGGGCAAGGGCGCTGCTATCATGATTTTCTGTCATCCGCCCTTTGAGGATTCATCATGACCACTCGTGGTAGCTCCAGCCAAGAACTGATTACCGACGTGAAGAGCGGGTTGCACAATGTCGAGGAACTGCTGCGTGAAGCCGCCTCCAACACCGGGGACAAGGCAACCGAACTGCGCGAATCCGCGCTCGCGTCGCTCAAGCGCGCTCGCGAAACCCTGATGGACGTCCAGGACGAAGTGGTCGAGCGCAGCCGCAAGGCGATCCGCGTGACCGACGACTACGTGCACGACAATCCCTGGCAGGCGCTGGGCGTGGCCGTCGCTGCCGGCTTCGTGATCGGCCTTCTGATCACGCGCCGCTAATGGCACCGCGCACCCCCACCATCACCGCCGCCCTGCGCTCGCTGTCCGCCTCCGTCGTCGCTGTCGGGCGTACCCGACTGGAGCTCTTCGGCATCGAATTCGCCGAGCAGAAGAGCAACGCGATGCGCGCGGGCATCCTGGCCGCGGTCGGGCTTTTGTGCCTGGCCATGGCCGCCGCCGTCTTCACGGCCTTCATCGCCGTGCTGTTCTGGGACACCGAGCATCGCCTGCTGGTGGTCGGCCTGCTGGCCCTGGCCTGGCTGCTGGGCGGGCTGGTCTGCCTCTGGATGGTCATGCGCAGCGTGCAGAACGCCAAGCACCCCTTCAGTCTGACCCTGGCCGAACTGGAACGCGACTACGAGGTGCTCACCTCGCCGCTCGCCGATCCGGATTCGACCGTTGCCGAACGACGTGCCGTGGTCGAGCGTCCCGGCACGACCAACGTCGATCCCACGCCGCCTGCCCCTGGAGCCAACCCATGAGCCAGTCTACTTCGGACCGCGCCGTGCGCAAGGCCTTGCTGCAGGCCCATGCGGAAGTCGAGCGCATCGAGCTTGCACGCAGCGTGGCTGCCGTGCGTGAATCGGTCGAGCCGCGCAACATTCTGCAGCGCATGCTGCCGTTTCGCCTGGGTGGCGGATCGGGCGGTGCACGCACGCCGTCGCATCACAGCGGCGCTGCCGGCGTCATGTCGCAGGTGGGCTCGCAGATTTCGACGTTCTACCAACGCTACCCGATCCTCTGGTCCAGCGTGGGTTCCGTCCTGTTCCGCCGCACGCGCTTCGGCCGCATCTTCAAGCTTGCGAGCGTGGCTCTGGCCGTGCAGCGCGGCCTGAGCGCCAATCGCCGTCGCTAGTCCGCGTCGGTCAACCTGCCGCAGGATGCAACGCGCCGCCCTCGGGCGGCGCGTTTTTTTGCGGCCGCCTTCGGGCGGCGCGTTTCTTTATGCGGCCGCCCTCTGGCGGCGCGTTTCTTCGACAGCCGCCCTCGGGCGGCGCGCTTCTTCGTGCAGACGCCCTCGGGCCCCCCTGCGCCCGTCAGCCCAGGCCCAGGCTGTCCCACAGCGCGTCCACGCGCTTGTTGACGTCCGCATCCATGACGATGGGGCGGCCCCACTCGCGCTGGGTTTCCCCGGGCCACTTGTTGGTGGCGTCCAGCCCCATCTTGCCGCCCAGTCCCGAGACGGGGGACGCAAAGTCCAGGTAGTCGATCGGGGTGTTCTCGACCAGCACGGTGTCGCGCACCGGGTCCATGCGGGTGGTCATCGCCCACACGACTTCCTTCCACTGGCGCACGTCCACATCCTCGTCCACGACAACGATGAACTTCGTGTACATGAACTGGCGCAGCACGCTCCAGATCCCGAAGAGGATACGCTTGGCATGTCCCGGGTACTGTTTGCGGATCGACACGATCGCCATGCGATAGCTGCAGCCTTCGGGCGGCAGATAGAAGTCCACGATCTCCGGGAACTGGCGGCGCAGCAGGGGCACGAACACTTCGTTGAGCGCCACGCCCAGCACCGCCGGCTCGTCCGGCGGCTTGCCGGTGTAGGTCGAGTGGTAGATCGGGTCGCGCCGCATGGTGATGCGATCCACCGTGAAGACGGGAAACCACTCCTGCTCGTTGTAGTACCCGGTGTGATCGCCGTAGGGGCCTTCCAGCGCCACCTCATAGCCCGAACTGGGCGGGGCCGGCGCACCTGGCGGGACCTGCAGGGGGATGGCGTCCGGGTGGTCGGCCGGCAGGATGTGGCCTTCCAGGATGATCTCTGCCGTGGCGGGCACGGTCAGGTCGCTGCCCAGGGCTTTCACGACCTCGGTGCGCGCACCGCGCAGCAGCCCGGCGAACTGGTATTCGGACAGTGCGTCCGGCACCGGCGTGACGGCGCCCAGCGTCGTCGCCGGGTCCGCACCCAGCGCCACCACGATGGGGAAGGGCTGGCCCGGGTTGGCGATCGCATGGTCGCGAAAGTCCAGCGCGCCGCCGCGGTGCGACAGCCAGCGCATGATGAGCTTGTTGCGGCCGATGGGCTGCTGCCGGTAGATGCCCAGGTTCTGGCGCTTGCGGTGCGGGCCGCGCGTGACGACCAGGCCCCACGTCAGGAGGGGGGCGACGTCATCCGGCCAGCAATGCTGGATCGGCAGGCGCGACAGGTCCACGTCCGCTGCCTCGATCACCGTTTCCTGGCAGGGCGCCTGACGCACGTGCTTGGGGGACATGTCCCACAGCGCCGCCTTGAGCATGCCGACCTTGGCCACCGCATCGCGCAGGCCACGGGGAGGCTCGGGCTCGCGCAGCGAGGCAAGCAGTTCGCCCACGTCGCGCAGGGCGGCCACGCTGTCCGCACCCATGCCCAGCGCCACGCGCTCGGGGGTGCCGAACAGATTGGCGAGGACCGGCATCGTGTGGGCCTCGCCGGTGCGGGTGCGGGCATTCTCGAACAGCAGCGCCGGCCCGGCCGCGCGCAGCACGCGGTCGGAAATAGCGGTCATTTCGAGGTGGGTCGACACCGGGGCCGTGATGCGCTTCAAGTCACCGCGCGCTTCCAGACGAGCGACAAAGTCGCGCAAATCCTTGTACTTCATGCGTTTGCTTACCGATATCTTACAAAAAAGTTTAGATTTACCCGGGTTTAATCAAGAAAAGTCCTTGTCCAGGCAGAAATCGCATTCCTACAATAGCGCCCGATCCCTCGACGTCTGCACCGTTGCCTGCCTGTTGCGCGGCACGTCCAGAACGATTCTTTTCATGCCATGGCGCGCTAGCGCCGTGATCGAATGGGTACGGCCATATAGGATACCTCGCGTATCCGGTCGTGCAGGTTCCCCCCGCCAGGAGGTAAACATGCCCGACGCGCAAGGTCCGAGTACATTGCGTAGTTCCTCAACCGCCAGTGCGCAGCCGCGCCGCATGCCGCGTGCGCGCCATGCTCTCGCTGCCCTGGCTGCCGTCGCCACGATGGGTGTGGCCGGCAACGCACAGGCAGTCCAGCCGCTCGTGACCGCCGCCGAGGCCGCCATCTCGGTCAATACGTCCACCAGTGTCCTGCTGGGTGCGGCCAAGGCTCTGGAAGCCAACCGCGATATCGGCAAGAAGGATGCCCAGGCTGGCGACGACGCCGGCAATCCGGTGGGTGCACTGCAGGACTACATCGCCGACAAGTACCGCGTGTCCACGGGCACCGTGCGCTCGGCGATCGAAGCCGCCTGGAGCGTCGCCGGCGCCAAGCAGATGGATCCGTTGCTGCTGCTGGCCGTCATGGCCGTGGAATCCAGCTTCAATCCGCGCGCCGAAAGCGGGCGGGGCGCCCAGGGCCTGATGCAGGTCATGACGCGCGTGCACCGCGACAAGTTCGAGCCTTTCGGCGGGGTCAAGACCGCCTGGCATCCCGAGGTCAACATCAACGTCGGCGCGCAGATCCTGCAGGACTGCATCTCGCGCCGTGGCTCGGTGCCCGCCGGCCTGACCTGCTATGTCGGCTCGGCCGGCAAGAGCAGCAGCTATGGCCGCAAGGTGCTGGCCGAGCGCGATCGGCTGCGCGCCGTGCTGCCGGGCGAAGGCGAGATCCTGATGGCCTCGGCGCCGGGCGAAAGCGAAGTCTCCACGCTCAGCCTGGCAGCCCGCGAAGGCGACATCAGCCACGAGCCGATCGAAATCTCCGCCTCCCTGACCCAGCGCGACCTGAGCACGACCGAGATGTAAAGTGGGGCCTGCGCGAGCCTCGGGTTCGCGCAGCACCCACCCGGCCGCCAGCGTGCCGGCCGCCTTCTCTGTCGCGTTCGCCCCCATGCAGCCTTCCCGCCGTGCTTTCCTGACTGTCGGTCGCGGCCTGGGCACGGCATGGGGCCGCTTCATCCAGCGCCTCTCGCTCGTGACCCGGGGTCGCCTGGACGATCTCACCGCCCATCGTGACGACCCTGGCTTGGCGCGGCTTCTGGTGGCGCGCACCGAAGACGTCCTGCACGCGCGCGCCCTGTGCACCGAGTGCGGGGTGGCGCTGGCGGTGGCCGATGCGCCGGTGGCCACGGCTGCCGGGCCCTGCCTGCTGCTGGACGCGAGCCGGCTCGACCGACTGGTGCTGCACGGCGGCCGGCTGCAGGCCGAGCCCGGTGTGCGCCTGGACGCGCTGCGCGAGCAGCTGCCGGGTGCCGCACCTGGCGCGCCCGCGCACAGCCTGCTCATCGACTGGCTGGCCGATCCCACCTGGCATCGCCAGTGGCCGCTTGCCGGGACGTCGGCGAGCGCGCTCGTGCAGGCCGACCTGATGCTGGCGGACGGCTCGCGCGAGTCGTTCGGCACGTTCGGCGCCGACGCGCGTCGCCCGGCGCTGTCCGGGTCGGCGAGCCGCCTGGTCGCCGAACTCTTCACGATTGCCTCGGGCCCCGGGGCGGCCGCCTGGCGCGGGCAGGGCGACTGGCCCGCGCGCTACCGGCTCGATGCCCTGTGGGCGTACGCGCCGAACCTTGCCCATCTGTTGCTTGGCGGCGCCGGCACGCTGGCGTGGCCCGCGCTGCTCGAATTCGAGGTGGCGGCCGCGCCCGGCGCGCCGGCGGGTGCGACAGCCGGCGCGCCAAACGAGGCCGCGGCGCATGCGACGCGCGATGCGTCAGGCGCATCCGAGGGCAACGCGGTCGACTCTTCCGGTGCACCTCCCGCATCCGCGCGTCCTGCCGCCCCCGCTGTCCGGGCCCTCGAAGCCCGAGTGCGCCAGGCCTTCGATCCGGCCGGCGTCTGGCCCGATCTGCCGCCAGCGGTTGTCTAAGCGGACTGAGCGGTCGATAATCCGCATTCCTCTCGCTGACGTGTGATGTATGGACCCCACTTTTCGCAAGGCCGCCCTCGAGTACCACGAGGCCGGGCGCCCCGGCAAGATTTCGGTCACCCCGACCAAGCACCTGACCAACCAGCGTGACCTCGCGCTGGCCTATTCACCTGGCGTGGCGGCCGCCTGCGAGGAGATCGTCGAAGACCCGGCAAACGTCTTTCGCTACACGGCGCGAGGCAATCTCGTCGGCGTCATCACCAACGGCACCGCGGTGCTGGGCCTGGGCAATATCGGCGCGCTCGCCTCCAAGCCCGTCATGGAAGGCAAGGCCGTCCTCTTCAAGAAGTTCGCCGGCATCGATGTGTTCGACATCGAGATCAACGAAGCGGATCCCGACAAGCTCGTCGAGGTGATCGCTGCGCTCGAGCCGACCTTCGGCGGCATCAACCTCGAGGACATCAAGGCGCCCGAGTGCTTCACGGTCGAGCGCAAGCTGCGCGAGCGCATGAACATTCCGGTGTTCCACGACGACCAGCACGGCACGGCCATCACCGTCGCGGCCGCCCTCATCAACGGCCTGAAGGTCGTCGGCAAGGACATCGGCGCGGTCAAGCTCGTGTCTTCCGGGGCCGGCGCCGCCGCGCTGACGTGTCTGGAGCTCATGATCGATCTGGGCGTCAAGCGTGAAAACGTCTGGGTCACCGACATCGAAGGCGTGGTGTACGAAGGCCGCATGGTCCTGATGGACCCGGACAAGGCCAAGTTCGCCCAGCCCACCGACGCGCGCCGCCTGGCCGACGTCATCGGCGGTGCCGACGTGTTCCTCGGGCTGTCCGCGGGCGGCGTGCTCAAGGCCGACATGATCGCGCAGATGGCCGATCGGCCGCTGATCCTCGCGCTCGCCAATCCGACGCCGGAAGCGCTGCCCGAAGACGTCTTTGCCGTGCGCTCGGACGCCGTGATGGCCACGGGCCGCTCGGACTACCCGAACCAGGTCAACAACGTCCTGTGTTTCCCGTACATCTTTCGCGGCGCGCTGGACGTGGGCGCGACCACGATCACGCGCGAAATGGAGATCGCCGCGGTGCATGCCATCGCCGGCCTGGCGCAGGAAGAAATGAGCGACGTCGTGGCCCTGGCCTACGGACGCACCGACATTTCCTTCGGCCCGGAATACCTGATCCCCAAGCCCTTCGATCCGCGCCTGATCGTGCGCATCGCCCCCGCCGTGGCCCAGGCCGCGATGGACGGAGGCGTGGCCACGCGTCCCATCGCGGACATGGACGCCTACACCAACCAGCTGCAGCAGTTCGTCTATCACTCCGGCGCCTTCATGAAGCCGGTGTTCGCGACGGCCAAGCAGCTCGCCCGCGAAGGCGGCAAGAGCCGCATCGTCTTCACCGAGGGTGAGGACGACCGCGTGCTGCGCGCGGCCCAGATCGTGATCGACGAGAAGCTCGCGCGCCCGATCCTGGTCGGACGCCCCTCCGTGCTTGCCTCGCGCATCGAGAAGGCCGGCCTGCGCATGCGCCTGGGCGTGGACGTCGAAGTCACCAACCCCGAGTTCGACTCGCGCTTTCGCCAGTACTGGACGGCGTACTGGGAGATCATGAATCGCCGCGGCATCACGCAGGACCTGGCCAAGGTCGAGATGCGCCGCCGCCTGACCCTGATCGGGGCGATGATGATCCACCTGGGCGAAGCCGACGGCATGGTCTGCGGCACGGTGGGCCTGTTCGGCAACCACCTGCGCTACATCGACGAAGTCATCGGCAAGCGCGACGGCGCCAAGGTGTATGCGGCGATGAACTTCCTCGTCCTGCCCGAGCGCACGGTGGCCATCGTCGACACGCACGTCAACGAAAACCCCACGGCCGAAGAGATCGCCAACATCACGATCATGGCCGCCGAGGAAATGAAGCGCCTGAACGTCGAGCCCAAGGCCGCGCTGCTGTCGCACTCGAACTTCGGTTCGCACGACACGCCCTCGACCCGCAAGCTGCGCGAGGCGCTGGCGATCCTGCGGCGCGACGCGCCGTGGCTGGAAGTCGATGGCGAAATGCATGGCGACGTGGCGCTCGACGCCGAAGCCCGCCAGCGCCTGCTGCCGACCTCCACGCTCACCGGCCAGGCCAACCTGCTCGTGTGCCCGACCATCGAGTCCAGCAACATCGCCTACAACCTGCTCAAGACGGCGGCGGGCGGCAACGTGGCGGTGGGCCCGATCCTGCTTGGCGCGAACGCGCCGGTGCACGTGCTCACCCCCAGCGCCACGGTGCGACGCATCGTGAACATGGCCGCCCTGGCCGTGCTCGATGCCAACTCCCCGCGCTGACGCCACCACGCCCGGTCCGGCCCCGCGCACGGGGCTGGTCCTGACGGGTGGGGGAGCACGCGCGGCCTACCAGGTCGGCGTGCTCAAGGCCGTCTTCCGGCTGCTGACGGATGAGGCGGGTGGCCCGCTGCCCGGCAATCCATTCCAGATCATCTGCGGCACGTCCGCGGGCGCCATCAACGCGACGGCGCTCGCGTGCGGTGCGGACAATCCGCGCGCCGCCTTGCGCCGGCTGCTGGCGATCTGGGAGCACATCAGCACCGAAAGGGTGTACCGCTCGGACTCGCTGGGCATCCTGCGCACCGGTGCGCGCTGGCTGTCCATGGTGTCCTTCGGCTGGATGCTGGCGCGCCTGCGCCGCGAGCGTCCGCGCTCGTTGCTGGACAATGCCCCGCTTGCCGAACTGCTGGCGCTGACGCTGGATTTCCCGCAGCTGGAAGTCAACCTGGCGCAGGGCGCGCTGGGGGCGCTGGCCATCACCGCCTCGGGCTACACGTCCGGGCGGCATCTCACGTTCTACCAATCGTCGCTGGACGTCGAGCCCTGGCAGCGCTCGCTGCGCCTGTCCGTGCGCGACCGCATCACCGTCGAACACCTGCTGGCCTCCAGCGCCATCCCCTTCATCTTCCCCGCGCGTCGCCTGACGGTGGGGGATTACGCCGAGTGGTGCGGCGATGGCGCCATGCGCCAGCTCGCACCGATCAGCCCGGCCATCCACCTGGGCGCCGAGCGCGTCCTGGTGATCGGCGCCGGGCGCTCGCACGAGAACCCCGCGGCCGAACGCGACCTGGGCTATCCCACGCTTGCGCAGATCGGCGCGCACGCGCTCTCCAACATCTTCCTGGACAGCCTGTCGGTGGACATCGAGCAGCTCGAGCGCACCAACCAGGCCGCGCACATCCTGCCCGAGGCCCTGCGCCAGCATCTGGGCGTGCGGCCCATCCAGGCGCTCGTGATCACGCCCAGCCGCAACATCGACGAGATCGCGGCACGCCACGCCCAGGCGCTGCCCCCCAGCATGCGGGCCCTGCTGGGTGGCGTCGGCGTCTCGGCCAATGGCGGCGGACACGCCCGTGGATCGGGGCTCGTGTCCTACCTGCTGTTCGAGCGGGAGTACACGCGGGAACTGATATCGTTGGGCTGGGACGACACCATGGCGCGCGCCGACGAGGTGCGAGGATTCTTCAAGACGTCCGATACGATTTAGGGTTTAATCGCCGCCTTGCCTTCGATGGCCGAAGGCGCATGACGCATCAGGGTTCAGGAGGGTCATCGTGACGAGCACACACGATTCCTTGCAGGGTTTGGTTCAACAGGGCGGCCGGCTGCAGTCGCAGCCGCGCGACGCCCTCATCCAGGCTGCCCAGGCAGCCGGCTACGCCGTGTACGAAGTCGACTGCAGCCGCGCCAAGTCCAAGTCCGCCGTGCTGCGCGCGGTGGCAAGCGCGGTGGACTACCCCGAGTTCTTCGGCAGCAACCTCGATGCGCTGCTCGATTGCCTGACCGCGACCGTGCTCGATGGGCAAAAGCCCGGCGCGCTGTTCCTCCTGGACGGCATGAGCGACGAGGAGCCGGGCGTGGCCGACCATGTGGACGACATCCTGACGGTGTTCTGCGACGCGTCCGACTACGTTCTGGACGGCGGCCGGGTCCTCACCTTCGCGCGCTTCTGACGCGACCCCTGCCGCACCTCGCGTGCGGCGGGATTCCATCCCATGCGCTGCCGCACCTGGCGTGCGGCGGGATTCCACCCATGCGTCGCCGCCCCGTGCGTTCAGGCCGGCTCCTGCCAGCCGAGCAGGGCGCTCGCCGCGGCCGTCAGGGCCAGACCGGCGGTCTCGGTGCGCAGCACGCGCGTGCCGAACCGCACCCGGTCCACGCCATGGCGCGAGGCCAGCGTCAGTTCTTCTTCGGACCAGCCGCCTTCGGGCCCCACCAGCAGCACGAGGTGCTTCAGCCCCGTGTGCGCGGCCAGGGCCTGCGCCAGCGTGGCGTCGGCCTCGGGATGGCAGAGCAGGGCCAGGGTGTCGGGCGCATCGGGGCGCGCCGCGAGCCAGCCGGATAGGGGCACGGGCGACTGGATCTGTGGCAGGCGATTGCGGCCGCACTGTTCGCAGGCGGCCACCACGGTGCGGCGCCACTGCGTCATGCGCTTGGCCTCGCGCTCGTCGGACAGACGCAGCACGCTGCGCTGCGCGGCGATCGGCACGATCTCCTGCACGCCCAGTTCCACGGCCTTCTCGATGATCAGCGTCATCTTGTCGCCACCGGCCAGCCCCTGGACCAGGGTGATGCGCCCGGCCAGTTCGGCGTCCTCGGCCAGGATCGGGCCCAGGTCGGCCGACGCGTGGCGCCCGGCCACGCGCAGCACCGCCTGACGGCCCAGTCCGCGGCCATCGAACAGCACGATCGGCGCGCCATCGGCCAGGCGCAGCACGCGCAGCGCATGGTGCGCGATGGGTTCGGGAAGGGCGAGCGGGCCGGCACCGGCAAGATCGGCGTCGACGTGGAAACGGGGCAGGGCCATGGTGCGGCGCGTCCGCCGGTTTTCCGGCAGGCAGGCGAATCACGTTAAAATTGCGGGCTTCGCAGTATTGCACACCCAGCCTACCTGCCATGAGTGTCTCCTCTTCCCCCGATTTCGCCATGGCCTCGCGCATGGCCAACGCCATCCGTGTGCTGTCCATGGATGCCGTGCAGCAAGCCAACTCCGGCCACCCGGGCGCGCCCATGGGCCTGGCCGAAGTCGCCGAAGCCCTGTGGAACCGGCACCTCGTGCACAACCCCGCCGATCCGGCGTGGCCCGGTCGCGACCGCTTCGTGCTGTCCAACGGGCACGGCTCGATGCTGCTGTACTCGCTGCTGCACCTGACCGGCTACGATCTGCCCGCGTCCGAGCTGCGCAATTTCCGCCAGCTGCATTCGCGCACCCCGGGTCACCCGGAAGTCGGCATCACGCCCGGGGTGGAAACCACCACCGGCCCGCTGGGCCAGGGCCTGGCCAACGCGGTCGGTCTCGCGCTCGCCGAGCAGCTGCTCGCCGCCGAATTCAATCGCGATGGGCACACCATCGTCGATCACCACACCTACGCCATCGTGGGCGACGGCTGCCTGATGGAAGGCATCTCGCACGAGGTCTGCTCGCTGGCCGGCACCCTCGGGCTGTCCAAGCTCGTCGTGCTGTATGACGCGAACGGCATCTCCATCGACGGCGAAGTCGAGCACTGGTTCGCCGACGACACCGCCAAGCGTTTCGAAGCCTACGGCTGGAACGTGGTGCGCGATGTCGACGGCCATGACGCCGGCGCCGTGAGCGCGGCGATCGCCCAGGCGCGTGCCGCCGACGCCGGCCCCTCGCTGGTCGTGTGCCGCACCATCATCGGCAAGGGCTCGCCCAAGATGGCCGGCACCCACAACGTGCACGGCGCGCCGCTGGGCGCCGAGGAAATCCTCGCCACGCGCGGTGCGCTCGCCTGGACCGACGAGGCCTTCGTCGTCGCCGACGATATCCACGCCGCCTGGGACGCCCGCGAGCGCGGCGCCAAGGCCCAGGCCGACTGGCAGCAGCGTTTCGACGCCTATGCCGCGGCCCACCCCGCGCTGGCCGCCGACTTCCTGCGCCGCATGCGCGGCGACCTGCCCGAGGGCTTTGCCGAGCGCCTGGCCGGCCTGCTGGCCGACACGGTCGCCAAGGGCGAGACCGTCGCCACCCGCAAGGCCTCGCAGCATGCCATCACCGCGCTGGTCCAGATCCTGCCGGAGCTGCTGGGCGGCTCGGCCGATCTGACCGGCTCCAACTACACCGACTGGAAGGGCGCCGTGGCCGTGCGCGCGGGCCGCCCGCTGCAGGCCGGCCGCCACATCAACTACGGCGTGCGCGAGTTCGGCATGGCCGCCATCATGAATGGCGTGGCCCTGCACGGCGGCTACCTGCCTTTTGGTGGCACATTCCTCACCTTCTCGGATTACTCGCGCAACGCGATCCGCATGGCTGCGCTCATGAAGCAGCGCGTCATCCATGTGTTCACCCATGACTCCATCGGCCTGGGCGAAGACGGCCCGACCCACCAGTCGGTCGAGCACGCCGCCAGCCTGCGCCTGATCCCCAACCTGTCCGTCTGGCGTCCTTGCGACACGGTCGAAACCCTGGTCGCCTGGGGCGCCGCGGTGCAGCGCCCGGCCAGCATCGGCATGAACGTGCACGCGGGCGGCCCGACCGCGCTGCTGCTCTCGCGCCAGAACCTGCCCTTCGTGCAGCGCGATGACGCGACGCTGGCCGCCGTGGCCCGTGGTGGCTATGTGCTGCGCGACGCCGAAGGCGCCCGTGCGGTCATCATCGCCACCGGCTCGGAAGTCGCGCTGGCGCTCTCCGCCCAGGAAGCCCTGGCCGCCGAAGGCGTGCCGGTGCGCGTCGTGTCCATGCCCTGCACGGATGTCTTCGACCGGCAGGATCGCGCCTGGCGCGAGTCCGTGCTGCCCGTGGGCCTGCCGCGCGTGGCCGTCGAAGCCGGCATCACTGAATACTGGCGCAAGTACGTCGGCCTTGACGGCGCCGTGATCGGCATCGACACGTTCGGCGAATCCGCGCCCGCCGGCGTCCTGTTCAAACATTTCGGCATCACTGCCGAAGCGGTGGCTGAAGCTGCGCGCCGCGTCATTGCCTGAGGTCCGGGCGCGGCTGCGCCCGACTGCCGTTTTCGATTGCCATCTGATCATCACTGGAGCTTGACGACATGACCATCCGAGTTGCCATCAACGGCTACGGCCGCATCGGCCGCAACGTTCTGCGCGCGCACTACGAAGGCGGCAAGAAGCACGATATCGAAATCGTCGCGATCAACGACCTGGGCGACCCGAACACCAATGCCCACCTGACGCGCTTCGATACGGCCCACGGCAAGTTCCCCGGCACGGTCACCGTCGATGGCGACCACATGGTGGTCAATGGCGACCGCATCCGCGTGCTGGCCAACCGCAACCCGGCCGAACTGCCGTGGGGCGAGCTCAACGTGGACGTCGTGCTGGAATGCACGGGCTTTTTCACGACCAAGGAAAAGGCCGGCGCCCACATCAAGGGCGGCGCAAAGAAGGTCGTGATCTCGGCCCCCGGCGGCAAGGACGTCGACGCCACGGTGGTCTACGGCGTCAACCACCAGGTGCTGAAGAAAGAGCACACGGTGATCTCCAACGCATCGTGCACCACCAACTGCCTGGCACCCCTGGTCCAGCCGCTGAATGAAAAGCTGGGCGTCGTGTCCGGCCTGATGACCACCATCCACGCCTACACGAACGACCAGGTGCTGACCGACGTCTACCACGAAGACCTGCGTCGCGCCCGTTCGGCCACGATGAGCATGATCCCGACCAAGACCGGCGCTGCCGCCGCGGTCGGCCTGGTGCTGCCCGAACTCAATGGCAAGCTGGACGGCTATGCCATCCGCGTCCCGACCATCAACGTGTCGGTCGTGGACCTGTCCTTCATCGCCGCGCGCGAAACGACGGTCGACGAAGTCAACGGCATCCTGAAGGCCGCGTCCGAAGGTCCCCTGAAGGGCATCCTGGACTACAACACCGAGCCGCTGGTGTCCGTGGACTTCAACCACAACCCGGCCTCGAGCACGTTCGACGCCACGCTGACCAAGGTGTCCGGCACGCTGGTGAAGGTGTCCAGCTGGTACGACAACGAGTGGGGCTTCTCCAACCGCATGCTCGATACCACCGTGGCCCTGGCCACCGCGAAGTAAGCGGGGAATGGCCATGGCCCAGCAGCCCATCACGCTGGCCGCGCTCGCCGAGCGCGGCGAACTCAAAGGCAAGCGCGTCTTCATCCGCGCCGACCTGAACGTGCCGCAGGACGATGCCGGCAACATCACCGAAGACACGCGCATCCGCGCCTCGGCGCCGGCCATCCGGCTAGCGCTGGAAGCGGGCGCGGCGGTGATGGTCACCTCGCACCTGGGGCGTCCGACCGAAGGTCAGGTCACGCCCGCCGACAGCCTCGCGCCCGTCGCGGCGCGCCTGGCCGAGGTCCTTGGCGTGCCGGTGCCCCTGGTCACCGACTGGGTCGACGGCGTGGACGTGCAGCCGGGCAGCGTCGTGCTGCTCGAGAACTGCCGCTGCAACGTCGGCGAGAAGAAGAACGACGAGGGCCTGGCCCGCAAGATGGCCGCCCTGTGCGACGTCTACGTCAACGATGCGTTCGGCACGGCCCATCGGGCCGAAGCCACCACGCATGGCATCGCGCGCTTCGCCAAGGTGGCGTGCGCCGGGCCTCTGCTGGCCGCCGAACTGGACGCCCTGGGCCGCGCGCTGACCCAGCCGGCCCGTCCGCTGGCAGCGATCGTCGCCGGCTCCAAGGTCTCGACCAAGCTCAGCATCCTGCGTGCGCTCGCCGACAAGGTGGACCAGCTGATCGTGGGTGGCGGCATCGCCAACACCTTCATGCTGGCCGCCGGCCTGCCCATCGGCAAGTCGCTCGCCGAACCGCAGCAGCTCGATGAGGCCCGTGCCATCATCGAACTGATGCGCAAGCGCGGCGCGGACGTGCCGATCCCGGAAGACGTCGTGTGCGCCACGACGTTCGCCGCCGACGCCCCGGCCACCGTCAAGGCGGCCGCCGACGTCGGTCCGGATGACCTGATCCTGGACATCGGTCCGAAGACGGCGGCGCGCCTGGCGGACACGCTCAAGCGCGCCGGCACCATCGTCTGGAACGGGCCGGTCGGCGTGTTCGAGTTCGATGCCTTCGGCAAGGGCACGGAAACGCTGGCGCACGCCATCGCGGACGCGCCCGGCTTTTCGATCGCAGGCGGTGGCGACACGCTGGCGGCCATCGCCAAGTATGGCGTGACGGACCGCATCGGCTACATCTCCACCGGTGGCGGTGCGTTCCTGGAATTCCTGGAAGGCAAGACCCTGCCCGCCGTGGAAGTCCTGCAGCAGCGCGCCTGACCCGGCTGGCGCGGCGGCCCCCGCCGCGCCACGCCGTCCTGGAAAAAGCCCGCCCGCGTCCCGTTGGCGGGCTTTTTTCCTGGCATTCAAGGCGGCGTGGCGCGTGCCGTTAACCTGCCGATTCCGAGAGCCCCGGCCGCCTGGGCGGCCGTCCCTGGAGCAGCACCCATGCATGATTTCGATGCGATCGTCGCCGGCGCGGGCGTCGTGGGCCTGGCCGTGGCGCGCGCCCTGGCCGCCACCGGCCGCAGCGTCCTGATCGCCGAGGCCGCAGCGGCCTATGGCAGCGCCACCAGTGCACGCAATTCCGAGGTGGTGCACGCCGGCATCTACTACCCGCCCGGCTCGCTCAAGGCGCGTCTGTGCGTGGCGGGCAAGGCGCGGCTCTATGCCTACTGTGCCGAGCGGGGCGTGCCCGTGCGCCGCCTTGGCAAGCTCATCGTGGCAAGCGACGCCGGCCAGGCGGGGGCGCTCGATCTCATCCTCGAACGCGCGCGCGCCAGCGGCGTGGACGACCTGGTGCGGCTGACGGGCGCGCAGGCCCGGGCGCTGGAGCCTGCGCTCGCCTGCGAGGCCGCCTTGCTGTCACCGTCCACGGGCATCGTGGACAGCCATGCCCTGATGCAGAGCCTGCTTGCGGATGCGCAGGCGCAAGGCGCCGAGCTCGTCCTGCGCACGCCCGTGCTGGGCGCGCGCGCCGTGGACGGCGGTCTGGCGGTGGACATGGGCGGGGACGAGGCCATCACCCTGTGCACGGGGCTGCTCGTCAATGCGGCGGGGCTGCATGCCCCGGCGCTCGCGGCGCGCATCGCGGGCCTCGCGCCCGGCAGTGTCCCCACGGCGCGCTTCTGCAAGGGCACGTATGCGGCGCTGGCAGGCCGCGCGCCGTTCTCGCGCCTCATCTACCCGGTACCCGAGGCGGCGGGCCTGGGCGTGCATCTGACGCTCGACATGGCCGGTCAGGCGCGCTTCGGACCGGACACGGAATGGGTGGCGGGCGAAAACTACGATCTGGATGCGGCCCGGCTGGCGGGCTTCGAGGCAGCGGTGCGGCGCTACTGGCCCGGGCTGCCTGCGCAGGCGCTGACGCCCACGTATGCGGGGGTGCGCCCGAAGATCTGCGGGCCTGACGAGCCGGCAGCCGACTTCGTGGTCCAGGGCGCCGAGGTGCATGGCCTGGCGGGCGTGGTCAACCTGTTCGGCATCGAATCGCCGGGGCTCACGAGCTGCCTTGCCCTGGCGGATCATGTGTTGGCACAGGCGGGCATCGGGCAGGGCCTGGCCGAGGTGCGCCCGATCACGTAAGTCCCGGGCAAACCAAAGATTTTTAGCATATGTGGCAATGCGATACAATGCCGGATGTTGTGCAGCCCTGTGAGACATTTTTGTCTCATCAAGGCGCGATGGCCCGCCGCAGCGGGTGAGTGAGGAAAGTTCCCCATGGTTACCGATACCTATCTGCCCGTCCTGCTGTTCATCCTGGTGGGCTCGCTGGTCGGCGTTGCACTGTTCACAGCAGGTTCGATCGTCGGACCGCGCAAGCCGGATGCGGCCAAGCTCGCGCCCTACGAGTGCGGCTTCGAGGCGTTCGAGGACGCGCGCATGAAGTTCGATGTGCGCTACTACCTGGTCGCCATCCTGTTCATTCTGTTCGATCTCGAGATCGCCTTCCTCTTCCCGTGGGCCATGGCCAACGGCCATGTCGGCATGCTCGGCTTCTGGACTGCCATCATCTTCCTCGGGATCCTCGTTGTCGGGTTCATCTACGAATGGAAGAAGGGCGCCCTCGATTGGGAGTGAGCGCGCTTCCCGCGTCCTCCTGCATCACGGAATCATCTCATGGCTATTGACGGACTCCTGAAGCAAGGCTTCATCACGACCAGCGCAGACACGGTCATCAACTGGGCCCGTACGGGTTCCATGTGGCCGATGACCTTTGGTCTGGCCTGTTGCGCAGTCGAAATGATGCACGCCGGCATGGCCCGGTACGACCTGGACCAGTTCGGCATCATCTTTCGCCCCAGCCCGCGCCAGTCCGACGTCATGATCGTCGCCGGCACGCTGTGCAACAAGATGGCGCCGGCGCTGCGCCGCGTCTATGACCAGATGGCCGAGCCGCGCTGGGTCGTCTCCATGGGCTCCTGTGCCAATGGCGGTGGCTACTACCACTACTCGTACTCGGTGGTGCGGGGTTGCGATCGCGTCGTGCCGGTGGACATCTATGTGCCCGGCTGCCCGCCGACGGCCGAGGCCCTGATGTACGGCCTGCTGCAGCTGCAGAACAAGATCCGCCGCACCAACACCATCGCTCGCGGCTGACCGGCAATGCCCGCCTGTCAGTCCTGTGCCTCTTCGGCAGACTACGCATGACCAAACTGGAAACCCTGCAGGAAAACCTGCGCGCCGTCCTGGGCGCGGACCTGCACATCACCGAGGCCCTGGGCGAAGTCACCGTCGTCGTGGCGGCCGAACGCCTGATCGCCGTGTGCACGACGCTGCGTGATCATCCCGATCTGCGCTTCCAGAGCTGTATGGACGTCTGTGGCGTGGATTACTCCACGTACCGCAACGGCGCCGATCCCCAGCCCGCGCGCTTCGCATCGGTGATGCACCTGTTGTCGCTCGAGCACAACTGGCGCCTGCGCGTGCGCACCTTCGCCCCGGACGACGGCTTCCCGGTGCTGCCCTCGCTGATCGACGTGTGGCCCAGCGTGAACTGGTTCGAGCGCGAGTCCTTCGACCTGTACGGCATCATGTACGAAGGTCACCCGGACCTGCGCCGCATCCTGACCGACTACGGCTTCATCGGCCATCCGTTCCGCAAGGACTTCCCGCTCACGGGCAACGTCGAGATGCGCTACGACGAAGACCAGAAGCGCGTCATCTACCAACCGGTGACCATCGAGCCGCGCGAGATCAACCCGCGCGTGATCCGCGAAGATTCCTACGGGGCAGGGCGCTGAGCATGGCCGAAATCAAGAACTACACCCTCAACTTCGGGCCGCAGCATCCGGCCGCCCACGGCGTGCTGCGCCTGGTGCTGGAGCTGGACGGCGAAGTCATCCAGCGCGCCGACCCGCACATCGGCCTGCTGCATCGCGCGACCGAGAAGCTCGCCGAGCACAAGACCTTCATCCAGGCGCTGCCCTATATGGACCGCCTGGACTACGTGTCCATGATGTGCAACGAGCACGCGTACGTCATGTCCATCGAAAAGCTGATGGGCATCGAAGTGCCGCTGCGCGCGCAGTACATCCGCGTCATGTTCGACGAGATCACGCGCATCCTGAACCACCTGATGTCCATCGGCAGCCATGCCCTGGACGTGGGTGCGATGGCCGTGATCCTGTACACCTTCCGCGAGCGCGAAGACCTGATGGACTGCTACGAAGCGGTCTCGGGTGCACGCATGCACGCGGCGTACTATCGCCCGGGTGGCGTGTATCGCGACCTGCCGGACGTGATGCCGCAGTACCGCGCGAACAAGTACCGCAAGAAGAAGGACCTCGACGCGATGAACGCCGCGCGCGCGGGCTCGCTGCTCGACTTCATCGAGGACTTCACCAATCGCTTTCCGGCCTGCGTGGACGAGTACGAGACCCTGCTGACCGACAACCGGATCTGGAAGCAGCGTCTGGTCGACATCGGCATCGTCACGCCCGAACGCGCGATGGCGCTGGGTTTCTCCGGCCCCATGCTGCGCGGCTCGGGCATCGCCTGGGACCTGCGCAAGAAGCAGCCTTACGAAGTCTATGACCTCATGGACTTCGACGTGCCGGTCGGCGTGAACGGCGACTGCTACGATCGCTACCTCGTGCGCATCGAAGAACTGCGCCAGAGCAACCGGATCATCAAGCAGTGCGTGGAGTGGTTGCGCAACAACCCCGGCCCGGTCATGACGGACAACCACAAGGTCGCGCCGCCGTCGCGCGCGGCCATGAAGTCCAACATGGAAGAGCTGATCCACCACTTCAAGCTCTTCACCGAAGGCTTTCACGTCCCCCCGGGCGAAGCCTACGCAACGGTCGAACACCCCAAGGGCGAGTTCGGCATCTACCTCGTCTCCGACGGGGCCAACAAGCCGTACCGGCTCAAGATCCGCGCCCCCGGGTTTGCGCATCTGCAGTCGCTCGACGAAATGGCGCGCGGCCACATGATCGCGGACGCGGTCACGCTGATCGGCACGCAGGACATCGTGTTCGGCGAAGTCGACCGCTGACACCAGAACAGTTCCAGGAATCGACATGACGTTGTTGTCCGACCAGGCCTACCGAAGGATCGACCGAGAGCTCGCCAAGTTTCCGGCCGAGCAGCGCATCTCCGCCACCATGGCGGCGCTGGCGATCGCCCAGGAAGATTCGGGCTGGCTTACCCCCGAAACCATCGAGGATGTGGCGAAGTATCTGCGCGTGCCCCCGATCGCCGTGCAGGAAGTCGCCACGTTCTACAACATGTTCGACACGAAGCAGGTCGGCACGTTCAAGATCTCCGTTTGTACCAACCTTCCCTGTGCCTTGCGCGATGGCGAGAAGGCGGGCGATCACCTGAAGCGCAAGCTCGGGATCGGCTATGGCGAGACGACCGCCGATGGCCGTTTCACCCTGGTCGAAGGCGAGTGCATGGGCGCGTGCGGCGATGCCCCCGTGCTCATCGTCAACAACCGGCGCATGTGCGTGCAGATGTCCGATGCGCGCCTGGACGCCTTGCTGGACGAGCTCAGCTCGTCCACGGGAGATGCATCGTGAACGCACCGGCGCTTCCCATTTCCGTCGGCCTGCACGGCCGCCACATCTCCCCGCAGATCATGGCGGGCGTGGATGGCGAGAACTGGCACCTGCAGGATTACGTCGCGCGCGGCGGCTACGAGGCCCTGCGCAAGATCCTCACCTCGGGCATGACCCAGGAAGAGGTCATCGCCGAGGTCAAGGCGTCCGGCCTGCGCGGCCGTGGCGGCGCGGGTTTCCCGACCGGCCTGAAGTGGAGCTTCATGCCGCGCGCCTTCCCGGGCCAGAAGTACCTCGTCTGCAATTCCGACGAGGGCGAGCCGGGCACGTACAAGGATCGCGACATCCTGCGCTACAACCCGCACATCGTGATCGAAGGCATGGCCATTGCCGCCTACGCGATGGGCATCACCGTGGGCTACAACTACATCCACGGCGAGATCTGGGAAGTCTATACGCGCTTCGAGGAAGCCCTCGAAGAAGCGCGCGCCGCGGGCTTTCTGGGTGACAACATCCTGGGCTCGACCTTCAGCTTCCAGCTGCACGCGTTCCATGGTTACGGCGCGTACATCTGCGGCGAGGAAACCGCGCTGCTCGAATCGATCGAAGGCAAGAAGGGCCAGCCGCGCTTCAAGCCGCCGTTCCCGGCGAGCTTCGGCCTGTACGGCAAGCCCACGACGATCAACAACACCGAGACCTTCGCGGCGGTGCCCTGGATCATCCGCAACGGCGGTCCGGCCTACCTCGAAGTCGGCAAGCCCAACAACGGCGGCACCAAGCTCTTCTCGGTGTCCGGCGATGTCGAGCGCCCCGGCAACTACGAAGTCCCGATGGGCACGCCGTTCGCCGAGCTGCTCGAGCTCGCGGGCGGGATGCGCGGCGGTCGCAAGCTCAAGGCCGTGATCCCCGGCGGCTCGAGCGCGCCCGTGCTGCCGGCCGACATCATGATGAACTGCACGATGGACTATGACTCCATCGCCAAGGCCGGCTCGATGCTGGGCTCGGGCGCCGTCATCGTCATGGACGAGACGCGCTGCATGGTGAAGTCGCTGCTGCGCCTGTCCTACTTCTATTTCGAGGAAAGCTGCGGCCAGTGCACGCCGTGCCGTGAAGGCACCGGCTGGCTGTACCGCATGGTGCATCGCATCGAGCACGGCAAGGGCAGACCGGAAGATCTGCAAATGCTGGACGACGTCGCCGCCAACATCATGGGCCGCACCATCTGCGCCCTGGGCGACGCCGCGGCCATGCCGGTGCGCAGCTTCATCAAGCACTTCCGAGACGAATTCGCCCACCACATCGAAAACAAGCGGTGCGTGGTACCGGAGTATCTGTAATGGTTGAACTCACGATCGACGGCGCCGCGGTAGAGGTGCCCGAGGGCAGCATGGTGATGCATGCGGCCAACAAGCTGGGCGTCTACGTTCCGCACTTCTGTTATCACAAGAAGTTGTCGATTGCCGCCAACTGCCGCATGTGTCTGGTCGAAGTCGAGAAGGCGCCCAAGGCGCTGCCCGCCTGCGCCACGCCCGTGACCAACGGCATGATTGTGCACACGCAATCGCCCAAGGCGGTGGCCGCGCAGAAGTCCGTCATGGAATTCCTGCTGATCAACCACCCCCTGGACTGCCCCATCTGCGACCAGGGCGGCGAATGCCAGCTGCAGGATCTGGCGGTGGGCTATGGCGGCTCGGCCTCGCGCTACAGCGAAGAAAAGCGCGTCGTCTTCCACAAGAACCTCGGCCCGCTCGTCTCGGCCGAGGAAATGTCGCGCTGCATCCACTGCACCCGCTGCGTGCGCTTCGGCCAGGAAATCGCCGGCGTCATGGAGCTGGGCATGCTCAATCGCGGCGAGCATTCCGAGATCACGACCTTCGTGGGCCGTGCGATCGAGTCCGAGCTCTCGGGCAACATGATCGACATCTGCCCGGTGGGCGCGCTCACCTCCAAGCCGTTCCGCTACAGCGCACGGACCTGGGAGCTTGCCCGCCGCCGCTCGGTCAGCCCGCATGACAGCATGGGCGCGAACATCATCGTCCAGGTCAAGAGCGACGAAGTGCTGCGCGTGGTGCCGTTCGAGAACGACGAAGTCAACGAGTGCTGGATCAGCGATCGCGACCGCTTTGCCTACGAAGGCCTGGGCGTCGAAGACCGCCTGCGCGTGCCGATGGTGCGCCTGGATGACGGCAGCTGGCGCGAGGCCTCCTGGGCCGACGCGCTGCGCCTGGTCACCGAAGGCCTGTCGCAGGTCAAGGACAGCTTTGGCGCCGGCCAGATCGGCGCCCTGGCGGCCCCGTATTCGACGACCGAGGAATTCTCGCTGCTCGCCCGCGTGGTGCGCGGCCTGGGCTCGGACAACGTCGACTTCCGCCTGCGCCAGAGCGACACCGCCCTGGATGCCGCCCTGTCCGGCACGCCCTGGCTGGGCATGCAGGTCGCCGACATCGACGCCCTGGATGCGGTCGTCGTGATCGGTTCGTTCCCGCGTGCCGACCAGCCGCTCATCACGCAGCGTCTGCGCCAGATCGCCAAGCACGGTGCGCGCATCGTCAGCATCGACGTGGCTGCCGACGACCTGCTGATGCCGCTGGCCGCCCGCCTGACGGTGACGCCGGCGCAACTGCCCAACATCGTGGCCGAGGTCGCCGTGGCGATCGCCCAGGCCCGCGGCACGGACGTGCCCGCCGCCTTCGCCGGCGTGACGCCTTCGGATGCGGCCAAGGCCGCCGCCGAGAGCCTGGCCGGCACCAGCAACGCCGCCGTGTGGCTGGGCAGCGTGGCGATCGAATCGCCGCAGGCCGCCCGCATCGCCGCCAACGCGCAGGCACTGGCGCAAGCCGCCGGCGCGCGCCTGGGCTTTCTCGCCGTGGGTGGCAACGCCGTCGGCGGTTACCTCGCCCGTGCCGTGCCCGAGCGCGGTGGCAAGTCCGCCGCCGCCATGCTGGCCGAACCGCTCAAGGCCTACATCGTGCTGCATGCCGAGCCCACCCTGGATGCCGCCGACGGCGCCCAGGCGCTGGCCAGCCTGAAGGCCGCGCAGTTCAACGTCGCCCTGGTGTCTTACGCCTCGGCCGCCGCGGACTGGGCCAACGTCATGCTGCCCGTCTCGCCCTTCACGGAAACGTCCGGCACCTTCGTGAACCTGGCCGGCTGCGTGCAGAGCTTCAAGGGCACCGTGCGCCCGCTCGCCGAAACGCGTCCGGGCTGGAAAGTCCTGCGCGTGCTCGGCAACCTGCTGCAGCTGCAGGGCTTCGAGGAAGAAACCTCGGAAGCCGTGCGCGATGCCACGCTGGGCAGCGTCACCGAACGCCTGTCCAACCAGGTCAACGCGCAGCCCGGCCTGTCGGCCACGGCAGCGGGCGAGGGCGGTCTGGCGCGGGTCGGCGATGTGCCGATCTACTTCAGCGACGCCATCGTTCGCCGCGCCACGTCGCTGCAGTCCGCGCCGGCCTCGCGTGCACCGCGCGTGCGCCTGAACCCCGAGGAAGCCACGCGCCTGGGCGTGTCGGCCGATGACCGGGTGCGCGTGCGCTCGGCCCGCGGCAGCGTCGAGCTGCCCGTCGCCCTGGATGCGGGCGTGCCCGCCGGCGCGGTCCGCATCGCATCCGCACACGCCAGCACGATCGCGCTGGGCAGTGCGTTCGGCAACGTCACCGTGGAGCGCGTGTGATGCTCGACTCGCTCAACCAATTCGGTCTGTCCCTGCTCGGCCCCTACGTGTGGCCCGTCGTCTGGATCCTGCTCGGCATCGTCTGCATCCTGGTGCCGCTGATCCTGTCCGTGGCCTACCTCACGTACTGGGAGCGCAAGCTCATCGGTTCGATGCACTTGCGCAAGGGTCCGAACCGCGTGGGTCCCGGCGGCTCGCTGCAGGCCTTCGCCGACGTCATCAAGCTGCTCCTGAAGGAAGTCATCACTCCGACCAAGGCCAGCAAGGTCCTGTACATCGTGGCCCCCATGGTGGTCCTGATGCCGGCCTTCGCGGCCTGGGCCGTGATCCCCTTCGGCCCGGAGACGGTGCTGGCCAACGTCAACGCCGGTCTGCTGTACGTCATGGCCATCACCTCGGTGGGCGTGTATGGCGTGATCGTGGCCGGCTGGGCGTCGAACTCCAAGTACGCCTTCCTCGGCGCGCTGCGGGCCTCGGCCCAGATGGTGTCCTACGAACTGGCGATCGGCTTCGTGCTCGTCACGGTCCTGCTGGTCTCGGGCAGCCTGAACATGACGGAGATCGTCAACGTCCAGCTGCGCGGCACCTTCGCCGACATGCACCTGAACTTCCTGTCGTGGAACTGGCTGCCGCTGCTGCCGCTCTTCGTGATCTACATCATCTCGGCCGTCGCGGAAACCAACCGCCACCCGTTCGATGTGGTCGAAGGCGAGTCGGAAATCGTGGCCGGCCACATGGTCGAGTATTCGGGCATGGGCTTCGCGCTGTTCTTCCTGGCCGAATACGCCAACATGATCCTGCTGTCGTGCCTGGCCGCGATCATGTTCCTGGGCGGCTGGGACGCGCCCCTGGGCTTTGCGCCCTTCACCTGGGTGCCGGGCTGGCTGTGGCTGTTCCTGAAGACGCTCTTCGTCGTGTCGCTGTTCATCTGGTTCCGCGCATCGTTCCCGCGCTACCGCTATGACCAGATCATGCGCCTGGGCTGGAAGATCTTCATTCCGCTGACGCTGGTGTGGCTGATCGTCGTCGCCGTCTGGATGCAGACCCCGTTGAATATCTGGGCGCCATGAAGATGACTCCCCCCGACGCGCTCACGCGCGCCCCTCAGGGGGCGGTGCCGGCGGACCGGCAAGGCCGGATCCGCGGCACCCTGGCCGGGAACGCGTCCTCTCATGCGATGCGGGTGGCGCATCGCGTTATGGAAAACTGACATGTCTAGTGCCATCAAGGATTTCCTCGGCAGCCTCATGCTGACCGAGTTGTTCAAGGGCCTGCGCCTGACGGGCAAGTACGTGTTCGCGCGCAAGGTCACGCAACACTATCCCGAGGAAAAGACGCCGACCTCGCCGCGCTTTCGCGGGTTGCACGCGCTGCGTCGCTACCCCAACGGCGAAGAGCGCTGCATTGCCTGCAAGCTGTGCGAGGCCGTCTGCCCCGCACTCGCGATCAGCATCGAATCCGAAGTGCGGGAGGACGGTTCGCGCCGCACCACGCGCTACGACATCGATCTCACCAAGTGCATCTTCTGCGGGTTCTGTGAAGAGAGCTGTCCCGTGGACTCCATCGTCGAGACGGATGTCCTCGAGTACCACGGTGAAAAGCGCGGCGATCTGTACTTCACCAAGGAGATGCTCCTGGCCGTTGGCGATCGCTACGAGTCGGAAATCGCCGAGAACCGGGCGCAGGACGCCCGGTATCGCTAAGCAGCAGAAAGCACACACGCCATGACTGTAACCACCGTTTTGTTCTATCTGTTCGCCGCGATCCTCGTGGTGGCGGGGTTCCGCGTCGTCACCGCGCGCAGCCCGGTCACAGCGGCCATGCACCTCGTGCTGTCGTTCTTCACGGCCGCCATGTTGTGGATGCTGATCCACGTCGAGTTCCTGGCCCTGTTGCTGGTGCTGGTCTACGTGGGCGCCGTCATGGTGCTGTTCCTGTTCGTCGTGATGATGCTGGACATCAACATGGCCGAGCTGCGCGCCGGCGCGCGGACGTACCTGCCACTGGGCCTGATCATCGCCGCCATCATGGTGGGCGAGATGTCCTTCGTGCTGGCCCGCACCTGGTGGGACACCGGCTCGCCGCTGCCCGTGCCGCCGTCCGACTACAACAACACGCTTGCCATCGGCGTGGCCATGTACAGCGAGTACGTGTATGCCGTGCAGATCAGCGCCGTGCTGCTGCTGGTCGGCATGATCGCCGCGATCTCGCTGACCCTGCGCCGACGCACCGACGTCAAGCGCAACGTGCCGAGCGAACAGCTCAAGGTCAAGCGTGAGGACCGCATCCGCCTGATCAAGGTGCAGGCCGAGCGCGAACGCGCCGCCGACCCCGCGCAAACCGCCGCCCCCAACGGAGACCAGTGATGACCCTCACTCTTGGCCATTACCTCGTGCTGGGTGCGATCCTGTTCGCGCTGGGCATCTTCGGCATGTTCTGGAACCGCCGCAACCTCATCATCCTGCTCATGTCGATCGAGCTGATGCTGCTCGCGGTCAACATGAACTTCGTGGCGTTCTCGGCCTGGTCGGGCGACGTTGCAGGACAGGTGTTCGTGTTCTTCATCCTGACCGTTGCCGCTGCGGAAGCAGCCATCGGGCTGGCGATCCTGGTGCTCCTGTTCCGTAACCTGAACACCATCAACGTAGACGAACTCGACCAGCTCAAGGGCTGAAGCAGCGGGCACGAGAAAGACATGACAACTGGCGTACCCAACCTTTACCTCCTGATTGCCTTCGCGCCGCTGGTCACGGCCGCGCTGGCAGGCATGCTCGGCACGAACTTCCTGCTCGGGCGTGCCGTCATCGGCCGCAGCGGCTCGCACTTTCTGACCATCGGCGGCGTGCTCATCTCCGCCCTCGGTTCGCTGTGGGTGCTGTATGACGTCCTGGCCAACGGCACGACCTTCAACGGCACGGTCTACACCTGGAGCCTGATCGGCGACATCCCGCTGGAGATCGGCTTCCTGATCGACACGCTGTCGGCCATGATGATGGTCGTGGTGACCTCGGTGTCCCTGATGGTGCACATCTACACCATCGGCTACATGGCCGACGATCCGGGCTACCAGCGCTTCTTCTCGTACATCTCGCTGTTCACGTTCTCGATGCTGATGCTGGTCATGTCCAACAACATGCTCCAGCTGTTCTTCGGTTGGGAAGCGGTGGGCCTGGTGTCCTACCTGCTGATCGGCTTCTGGTACAAGAAGCCCACGGCCATCTTCGCCAACATGAAGGCCTTCCTGATCAACCGGGTCGGTGACTTCGGCTTCATCCTGGGCATCGGCCTGCTGTTCGCCTACACGGGCTCGCTCGACTACGCGGAAGTCTTCGGCCGTGCCGATGACCTCGCCGCCACGGGCTTTCCCGGCACCGACTGGCAACTGCTGACGGTGGCGTGTATCGCCTTGTTCGTGGGCGCGATGGGCAAGTCCGCCCAGGTGCCGCTGCACGCCTGGCTGCCCGACTCGATGGAAGGCCCCACCCCGATCTCGGCCCTGATCCACGCGGCCACCATGGTGACCGCGGGCATCTTCATGGTCGCGCGCTTCTCGCCGCTGTTCGAGCATTCCAACACCGCGCTGTCCTTCATCATCGTGATCGGTGCGATCGGCGCGCTGTTCCTGGGCGTGCTGGGCATCATCCAGAACGACATCAAGCGCGTCATCGCGTACTCCACGCTCTCGCAGCTGGGCTACATGACGGTGGCGCTGGGTGCGTCGGCCTACTCGGTCGCGATCTTCCACCTGATGACGCACGCCTTCTTCAAGGCCCTGCTGTTCCTGGGTGCGGGCTCGGTCATCATCGGCATGCACCACGAGCAGGACATCCGCAAGATGGGCGGGCTGCGCAAGTACATGCCCATCACCTGGATCACCTTCCTGCTGGGCACGCTGGCCCTGGTCGGCACGCCGTTCTTCTCGGGCTTCTACTCGAAGGAACACATCATCGAAGCCGCCCATGCGGCCAACGTCTGGGGCGCGGGCTTTGCCTACTACGCGGTGCTGATCGGCGTCTTCGTGACCTCGCTGTACTCGTTCCGCGTGTACTTCATGGTGTTCCATGGCAAGGAGCGGTTCGATACGCACGGCCATGACGCGCACGGTCACCATGCCGCCCACGCCGCCGATCCGCATCACGAGGACGGCCACGGCGCCCATGCCGCGCCCGCCCATGATGCGCACGACGATCACCACCACAGCGGCCCGCCGCACGAGTCCCCCGGTGTCGTGACCTTCCCGCTGGTGTTCCTGGCGGTGCCCTCGGTCATCATCGGTGCGATCGCCGTGTTCCCGATGCTGTTCGGCACGTTCTTCGATGGCGTCATCACGGTGTTCCCGGAACATCCCGCGATGGCCGAGATCGCCACGACCTTCCATGGCTGGGTGGCCTACGGCCTGCATGGTTTCGTCACGCTGCCGTTCTGGCTGGTGGTGGCAGGCGCCCTGGTGGCCTGGTACACGTGCCTCTTCCGTCCGGAAAGCGGTGCGGCCTGCCGCCGTGCCTTCAGCGGCGTGATCCGGGTGCTCGAGAACAAGTACTACGTGGACTGGTTCAACGAGCAGGTGCTCGCCCGTGGCGCCCGCCTGCTGGGCAACGGCCTGTGGCAGATCGGCGATCGCCGCATCATCGACGGCTTCCTGGTCAACGGCAGCGCCCGCCTCGTGGGCTGGGTCGCGTCGTTCTCGCGGCGGATCCAGTCGGGGTACATCTACCACTACGCGTTCTCGATGATCATCGGCATCCTGGCGCTGATTACCTTCTTTGTGCTGATTAATTGAAGATGGCAAGCGAAATGGTGCAATCCTCTTTTCCGTGGCTCTCGCTTGCGATCTTCGTCCCGATCGTGTTCGGCTTTGTGGTCATGTTCCTGGGCCGTGACGAGAACCCGGGCTTCACCCGCAAGCTCTCCATGATCGGCGCGCTGCTGGCGTTCGCCGTCACGATCCCGCTGTACCTGGGGTTCGACTCCACCACCGCCGACATGCAGTTCGTCGAGAAGGCGCTGTGGATCGCGCCGCTCGCGGTGCACTACCACCTGGCGGTGGACGGGATCTCGCTGTGGTTCGTCATCCTGACCGCGTTCATCACGATCATCGTGATCGCCGCCGGCTGGGAAGTCATCACCAACCGCGTGGCCCAGTACATGGGCGCCTTCCTCGTGCTCTCGGGCCTGATGGTCGGCGTGTTCGCGGCGATGGACGGCCTGCTGTTCTACATCTTCTTCGAAGCGACCCTGATCCCGATGTACATCATCATCGGCGTGTGGGGTGGCGCGAACCGGGTGTACGCGGCGTTCAAGTTCTTCCTGTACACGCTGCTGGGCTCGCTGCTCACGCTGGTGGCCTTCATCTACCTGTGGAACGTGTCGGGCGGCAGCTTCGACATCGCGACCTGGCAGAACACGCCGCTGGGCTATACGCCGCAGGTGCTGATCTTCCTTGCGCTGTTCATGGCCTTCGCCGTGAAGGTGCCCATGTGGCCGGTGCACACCTGGCTGCCGGACGCCCACGTCGAGGCGCCCACCGGTGGCTCGATCGTGCTGGCCGCGATCATGCTCAAGCTGGGCGCCTACGGTTTCCTGCGCTTTTCGCTGCCCATCGCCCCGGACGCCTCGCAGTCGCTGTCCTGGCTGATGATCACGCTGTCGCTGATCGCCGTCATCTACATCGGTCTGGTCGCCATCGTCCAGAGCGACATGAAAAAGCTGGTGGCCTATTCGTCGGTCGCCCACATGGGCTTCGTGACCCTGGGCTTTTTCATCTTCAACACGGCTGGCATCGAAGGCGCCATTGTGCAGATGATTTCCCACGGCTTCGTGTCGGGCGCGATGTTCTTCTGCATCGGCGTGCTGTATGACCGCATGCACACCCGCAACATCGGTGACTACGGTGGCGTGATCAACGTCATGCCGCGCTTTGCCGCCTTCGCCGTGCTGTTCGCGATGGCCAACAGCGGCCTGCCGGCCACCAGCGGTTTCGTCGGCGAGTTCATGGTCATCCTGGGCGCGGTCGAATACAACTTCTGGATCGGCCTGCTGGCTGCGACCTCGCTCATCCTTGCCGCGAGCTACTCGCTGTGGATGGTCAAGCGCGTGTTCTTCGGTGAGATCACCAACGACCACGTGCGCGGGCTCTCCGATATCAACACACGCGAATTCGCCATCCTGGGCGTGCTGGCGCTGGCCACCCTGTACATGGGGGTGTATCCGAAGCCCTTCACCGACGTGATGCACGTGTCGGTGCAGGCGCTCCTCGAGCACATCGCCATTTCCAAGCTGTAGGCCGCGCGCCGAACAACCGACCCTGTAGCCGACTATGCAAGACATCAACCTGAACTTTGCCCTGGCAGCGCCCGAGATCCTGCTGCTGGTGGCAGCGTGCGGCATCCTCGTGGTGGATGCTTTCGCGCGGTCGGCCGACCGTGCGCTCACGTACGGGCTCACGCAGCTCACGCTGGCCGCCCTCATCGTCGTCTCGGCGGTGCAGTGGTCCGACGGCGTCGCGGGCACGACCTTCTACGGTCAGTACGTGGCCGATGCGTTCTCGCACGCGCTCAAGATCTTCTGCTACATCGCTGGCATGGTCACGCTGGTCTACGGCCGTGCCTACGCGGACGCCCGCGACATGACCTCGCGTGGCGGCGAGCTCTATGTCCTGGCCCTGCTCTGCACGCTGGGCCAGATGGTGATGATCTCGGCCGGCAGCATGGTCACGATCTTCCTCGGCCTGGAACTGATGTCGCTGGCGCTGTATGCGCTGGTGGCGCTGCGCCGCGATCACACGCAGTCGACCGAAGCGGCCATGAAGTACTTCGTGCTGGGCGCGCTGGCCTCGGGCTTCCTGCTGTATGGCATGTCCATGCTGTACGGCGCCACGGGCACGCTGACGCTGGCTGGTGTGGCCAGTGCGCTGGCCCAGGGTGTGCCCGCCGATCGCGAAATGGTCCTGGTCTTCGGCCTGGTCTTCATCGTGTCGGGCCTGGCCTTCAAGCTGGGTGTCGTGCCTTTCCACATGTGGGTGCCGGACGTCTATGACGGCGCGCCCACGCCGGTCACGCTGATGCTGGGCGCCGCCCCCAAGCTTGCCGCCTTCGCCATCACGGTGCGTCTGCTGGGCGAAGCCCTGCCGGCCCTGGCACCGCACTGGCAGTCGATGCTGGCCGTGCTGGCCGTGCTGTCCCTGCTGGTCGGCAACCTGGCCGCCATCATGCAGACGAGCTTCAAGCGCATGCTGGCGTATTCGACGATTGCGCAGATGGGCTTCATCCTGCTGGGCCTGATGTCGGGCAACGACGAGGCGAGCCGCAGCACCGCCTTCGGCATGTCGATGTTCTACGTCGTGACCTACGTCATGACCACGCTGGGCACGTTCGGCCTGATCCTGCTGCTCTCGCGCGCCAACGGTTTCGAGGCCGACAAGCTGGACGACCTCAAGGGCCTGAACCGCCGCAGCCCGTGGTTCGCGCTGCTGCTGCTGATCATGATGGTGTCGCTGGCCGGCCTGCCGCCCATGGTCGGCTTCCAGGCCAAGCTGTACGTGCTGAGCGTGCTGGTCGACTCCGGCCATTACTGGCTGGCCGTGGCCGCCGTGATGCTCTCGCTGGTTGGCGCCTTCTACTACCTGCGCGTGGTGAAGATGGCCTACTTCGACGAGCCGTCCTCGGCCGACGCCCAGGCGCCCATCGAGGCGAGTGGCGTGGCGCGTGGTGTGCTGTCGTTGAACGGCATGCTGACCGTCGGCCTGGGCATCATCCCGGGCCCGCTGCTGGCGCTGTGCGCCGCGGCTGCGCTGTCGATCTTCCCCTGACGACAGGGCAGGGATGAATCAGACCCTGGCTATCGTGGTCCTGATCGGGATGATGGCGCTCACCGCCAACATCCCGTTCCTGTCCGAGCGCCTGTTCGGCCTGATTCCCCTGCGCAGCGCAGGCCAGCCCCGGATCAAGTCCTTCTGGCTGCGCCTCGTCGAAGTCTTCGTGTTCTATGCGGTCGTCGTCGCGATCGGCTTCGCCTTCGAAGCCCAGATCGGCAACCGCTTCAACCAGGGCTGGCAGTTCTATGCCATCACCCTGTCGCTGTTCCTGGTGTGTGCCTACCCGGGATTCGTCTGGCGCTACCTGATGCGCCACCGCCGGGCCGGCTAGCCCGGCCTCAGCGGGCCAGGCGCCGCCGCCACAGCGCCCACCAGCCAAAGCACCCCATCTGCAGCACGGCCACCATGCCCAGCGTGAGCTGATAGGACAGCCGCGCCGGCACGCCTGCGCCTTGCAGGGCCTCGATCACCAAGCCGATGCCCCATTGCATGACGAAGGCGCCCAGGAAGATGAAGAGGTTGTACAGCGTCAGGATGCGGCCGGCATGGGCGCGGGGAAACAGCACCGCCAGCCCGGGTTGCACCATGGACATCAGCGGCACGGTCAGCACCAGCAGCAGCCACAGCCAGGCCGCCTCGCGCCAGGGCAGCAGGGCGATGGCAAGGATGACGGGGATGCTGGCCGCGTGGCCCGCCACGCCCAGCTGCACCAGGCTGAAGCGGCGCTGCAGCCGGGCGCTGGAAAAGCTCATGGCCAGATAGGCGCCCATGAGGGTGAGCATGATGAAGAGCAGCATGCGCGCCATCTGGGCATTGTCCAGGCCCAGCACCTGGGTCATGTAGGGGCCTGCCCACAAGGTCTGCAGCGCGACGACGCCACCGTTGCTGATGAGGGCCAGGGGCAGCAGCAGCAGGATGGCCCGATGCCGCAGCAGCTGCGCAAGCGGCGTTGCCGGCTGCCCTTGCGCGGCCGCGGGCAGGGCGGCCCGGTCACGGTCCGGCACCAGGAAGTGGATGGCCAGGGCGGCCCCGAGCAGCAGCAGGGCGATGAGGCCGAAGACCGCGCGCCAGCCCAGTGCCGCGGCCAGGGCACCGGTGGGCAGCGTCGCGATGACGGCCCCGCTGGTGCCGGCGGCCAGCATCCACTGGCTGAGCTGGGCCTGGCGTTCCGGCGTGCAGCAGCGCCGAAAGTACGTATAGGGCGCCATGAGGCAGGCGGACACGCCCACGCCGACCAGGACGCGGCCCGCGGTCACGGTCATGACGTCGGCCCCGATCGCCATCAGCAGCGCGCCGGTGGCGGCGATGCCCAGCAGCACGCTCTCGACGCGGCGTGCCCCGTGTCTGTCCAGCCAATGCCCCAGGGGCAGCTGCAAGGCGGCGAAGGCCACGAAGTAGGCCGACGACAGCCCGCCCAGCCCGGCGGGCGTGAGGCCCAGGTCCGCGGTCAGGTAGGGCGCAAGGGTGGCGTTGACCGAGCGCAGGCCGTAGGCCAGCAGATAGGCCAGGGCGAACACCACGAAGACGGCCATGGGCACGCCCGGTGGCTCGGGTACCGCGCCCTGCGGCATCTTTCCGGGTGCGGGGGGTGGGGCGCGGCGCATGTCCGCAGGCGCAGTGTGCTCGTTGCGCGTGGACGCCTGTGCAGTGTCCCCGCTGCGCGGGGTCGCCTGTGCAGCGACGCGGGCGTCGTGCGGCCCGCGGCCGCCGGCGCCGCTCATGCCGGGTGCGCCGCGCGCTGGCGCAGCGTGGTCAGGACACTGGCCGCCAGGATCAGCGCGGCGCCCACCAGCATGCGCACACCGGGCTGGTCACCGAACAGCACCCAGGCAAAGGCGATCGCGTAGACCGGCTCCAGGGCGATCACCATGCCCGCCGTGCGCGCATTCAGTTGGGCCAGGCTGCTCACGAAGAGAAAGTGCGACAGGCCGGTGCAGAAGATGCCGAGCAGCGCCAGCCACAGCCAGTCCAGCGTGCCCAGCGTGAGCAGCCCGCCCGCGGCGAAGGGCAGGGTAAAGGCCACGACGGCGACGTTCTGCCAGCACGCGACCTGGAAGGCGTCCAGCCCCCGCGCGGCCCAGCGGTTGGCGATCGCGAGCGCCGCAAAGGACAGCCCGGACAGCACGCCCCAGACCAGTCCGACCGTGCCCTCGTCCTGCCAGTCGAAGGTGGGCGTGACCAGGATCAGGCCCACCGTCACCAGGCCCAGCAACTGCAGCTCGGGCAACTGGATGCGGTCCCGGTAGATGAGGCGTTCGAGCAGGACGGTGAAGGCCGGCACGCTGGCAAAGCCCAGCGTGGCAATGGCCACGCCGCCCAGGTCCACGGCCAGGAAGAAGGTGATCCAGTGCGTGGCGAGCAGCGCGCCGCAGCCCGCCATGGCCAGGGCGCGGCGCGGCGACATGCCGCGCGTGAGGCTCGCGCCCTGCCAGCGCGCGACGGCCATGATGGCCAGCACGGCGAAGACGGCGCGGCCCAGCGTGATGGTCTGCGGGCTGGCGGCGATCAGATGGCCGAATACGCCGGTCAGGCCGAACAGCAGGGCGGCGATGTGGATGGCGGCAAGCGCGCGCGTGTGCGAGGTCATGACGGCAGGAACGACAGCAACGGAACGACGAAACGATGCGGGGTGGTGGCACGCGGCAGGAACGCACGAGAGGCCAGGCCCGATTGCCCTAGGCGCAGGGCGCCGGTGGCCCCGGGCGGGGCTGAGCGGCCTGGACTACGCAGACTCGACCTCTTGCAGGAAAGCGCGCACGGCGGTGTTGAAGGAATGCGGCTTGGCCAGATTCATGCCGTGGGCCGCGCCATCGATGATGACCTGGCGTGCGCGGGGCAGATGCGCAAGCAGCATCTCCTGGGTCTGCAGATAGCGCGCGGGGCTTGCGGCGCCCGCGATCAGGAGCACCGGCAGGTCCAGGGCGGCCAGGGCGGCGGGGTCCAGCGGCACCAGGGGTTCGACCGCCTGCAGGGCGAGCGTGCCGGCGTTGTCGCGCGCCATGTTCTTGAACCCGTCGACCATGCGTGCCCAGGTGTGCTCGCCGTTCACGGAGTCCACGAAGACGGCCAGCGCGGCTTCGACATCGCCGTGGTCGAGTTCGGCCTGGGCGTTGACGATGGCCGGGCTGGGTGGCGGGGTGGGCGTGCCGGCCAGATGTCCCGAGGGATCGGCCAGCACCAGGGAGCGCACGCGGTCCGGGTGGCGCAAGCCGAGTTCCAGCGCCACCCGCGCGCCACGCGAGTGGCCGACGATGTGGGCGGGACCGGGCGTGAGGGCGTCCAGGAAGGCCGCCAGGTCGTCGGCATGGCGAGGGGTCGAGAACGGCGCGTCGGGCTGCGGGGTGCCGGGCCAGTAATGGCGCAGGCTGGGCGCGAGGACCCGGTGCGAGCGTGCGAACGGCGCGGTCTGGGCCTGCCAGTAGCGGCAGTCGCACAGCGAGCCATGGACCAGCAGGACCGGCTCGCCGCCGCCGGCCTCGAGGTAGTGCATGTCGAGGCCGGGGCGCTCGATCCGGCGCAGGGGAATGTCGGCAGAAAAACGCATGATGGGTGGCAGGGGCGAATCCCGCATTGTGCCCCAACCGCGTGAGGGACCTGGCGCCTGGCCCGGCGGCGGTGGCCGCCAGCACGGACCTGCGCGGCTGGCCGCCCGCGGGGCTAGCCCTGAAATGTGGGGTATAGCGAGGCGACCAGCAGCGCAGCCATGCTCAGGTTGAAGATGCGCATGGCGCGCGGCGAACGCAGCACCTGGCGCAGCAGCGTGCCCGCACCCGCCCACAGCGAGATCGCGGGGAACCCGACCACGACCATCACGGCGGCGATCACCAGCACATGGCCGTAGTATCCCTGCGTGGGCGCGAAGGCCGCCACGGCGCCCACCACCATCATCCAGGCCTTGGGGTTGACCCACTGGAACAGCATGGCCTGGAACAGCGTCATCGGTCGCTCGCCGCTGCTGACCGCGCCTGGGCCACCCGCCGTGGCCAGGCGCCAGGCCAGAAAGAGCAGATAGGTCGCGCCCGCGACCTTCAGCACCTGGTGCAGCATGGGGAAGGTCTGGAACACCGTGCCCAGGCCGAACCCGATGCACAGCACCATGACCATCACGCCCAGGCTGATGCCGATCATGTGGGGCAGGGTGCGGCGAAAGCCGAAGTTCGCGCCCGAGGCCGTCAACATGACATTGTTGGGCCCGGGGGTCACCGACATGGTGAAGGCGAAAAGGGTAAGCGGCAGGAGGAGCGCGTCGGACATCGTGGCAGACCGGTGGTGAAACAGTGCTGACACTCTACGCTGACTGTACTGTACAGTACCGGTACACTTGTCGAGATTCGGCCCCCCGGCTGGCCTGGAGATTCACCATGACAGTTGCCGCATCGTCGGCCATGACGGCCCCTGCAGGCTCGCCTGCCTTTGCCGACCACACCCTGGCTGGCAGGCTCGCCGCCAAGATCGCCCAGCAGATCGACGCGCAGGTGCTGCGCGCCGGCAGCCGTCTGGCATCGATCCGCGACTTCGCGCTGGCCGAGCAGGTCAGTCGCTTCACGGTCGTGCAGGCCTACGATCGGCTGGTGGCCGCGGGGCTGGTCGAGTCCCGGCGTGGCTCCGGATTCTTCGTCCAGCATCGGCCGGCGGCGCCGCTCGTGCCGGTGTCCACGCCGGTGGTGCCGTCGCGCGTGGATGTCGGCTGGCTGTTGCGCACCATGTTCTCGGAAACCGCGGTCGGCAGTTCGGCCGGTGGCGGGCTGCTGCCGGCCGAGTGGCTGGATCCCTCCATGGTTGCGGCCGCCGTGCGCGCGGTCGGCCGCTCCGCCCGTGGCGGGCTGGTCAGCTACGGTCATCCCGGCGGCTTCGTGCCGCTGCGCCAGCAGATCGCCGCGCGCCTGCAGGCCGACGGCATTCCTGCGCATCCCAACCACCATCTGGTCACGACGGCCGGCGTCACGCAAGCGCTGGATCTCATTGTGCGGCACTTCGTGCAGCCCGGCGACACGGTGCTGGTCGAGGACCCGGGCTGGTTCCTGATCTTCGGGCGGCTGGCCGCCTTCGGCGCGCGCGTGATCGGCGTGCCGCGCGGTCCCGCCGGCCCCGACCTGGAGGCGCTGGATCGCCTGGCGCGCCAGCACCGCCCCAAGCTCTTCATCATCAATGCCGCGGTCCACAACCCGACCGGGTTCTCCCTGTCGGCCGCGGGTGCCTACGGCGTATTGCGCGCGGCCGAGGCCCACAACTTCCACATCGTCGAAGACGACACCTATGGGGACCTGCACCCGGGCAGCGCGATCCGCCTGGCCGCCCTGGACGGCCTGCGCCGGGTCATCTATGTCAACGGGTTCTCCAAGACGCTGGCGGCGAGCCTGCGCGTCGGTTTCATCGCGGCGCCGCCCGAGCTGGTCGGCCCGCTCGCGGATCTGAAGATGCTGACCGGCCTGACGAGTCCCGAGCTGGGCGAGCGCGTCGTGCATCGCGTGCTGGCCGATGGCCAGTACCGCCGGCATGTCGAGCGCGTGCGCCAGCGGGTGGACGATGCGCGCGAACGCTGCCTGAAGTTGCTCGCCCGGCTGGGCATTCGCGTGCAGGAGCCGCCCCAGGCCGGCATGTTCGTGTGGGCAGACTGCGGCTCGGACACGCAGGCGCTGGCGCTGGCCGCGGCGGGGCAGGGCATCGTGCTCGCGCCCGGCAGCCTGTTCTCGCCCGAACAGGTGGACTCCACCTATATGCGATTCTCGGTGGTCATGGCCGATGACGCCGACGCCTGGAAAACCTTGAAGTCCCTGATGCCCGCCGTGCGCGCGCCCCACGCCGGCTGAGCCCGCGCGCCCGTCCGGGTCGCACGCACACGCCAGCCCCGGGCTGCACGCACACGTCACGGTACCCGCGCGCGGCCGTCCCACGGCCGCGTCGACGCCGCACGCGCGTCCGCTGCTGCACCGCACCATCTCACGCGTGAAATTTCTACGCCTGTCCACGTAATGTTTTCAGTTCACATGATCCTCATCAGAATGGATTCTGATGAAATCGTGTCGACACTGTAGATCTTGCCAGGACCGCAAAATTCATAACCCCTTGATTTCGCTGGGATCGGCTACGATCTCGTAGGCCTGAGCCAGCCGGGCCCGCCACTTGCTTAGTCATCCGGGTCCTGGAAACACCCGAGGGGACCTGGCTAACCTTGACGCCATCCCGTTCAACGAATATGATTGCTGTAGAAACTAATTCACGTGAACGCATCACGGACCCCCTGAAATCCGGGCGAGATGCGGCGAAAATCGATTGGTATCGATTTATCGGCCCATTGATCAGCCAAGGTTTTTCCATGACCCCCACGCCTCTTTCCGAGCAATACGACTTGCGCATCCTGCGCTCGCTGCGCCGCATCACACGCGCCATCGCATTGCATTCCAAGCAGCTTGCCGCGTGCAGCCACATTACGGCGCCGCAGCTCGTCTGCCTGCATACGGTGATTGCCAGTGGGCCGATGACGGCCACGGCGATCAGCCGCGAGATCCATGTCAGCGCCAGCACGGTGGTCGGCATTCTCGACCGCCTGGAAGAAAAAGGCCTGGTGCGCCGCGAGCGCGGCCGCGAGGACCGCCGCACCGTCTTCGTGACGGTGACGGACGCCGGCCGCAAGCTGGCCGAGGACGCGCCCTCGCCGCTGCAGAAGACGCTGTCGGAATCGCTCAACGCGCTGCCCGAGCTCGAGCGCGCGACGATCACGCTGTCGCTCGAGCGCATCGTGGACCTGGTCGAGCGCCGTGATCCGGCCGCGCCGCAGGATGGCAATCCGCCCCTGCTGGACGTGCCGCATGGCGATGCGACCGCCGCCGAGTCGGGGCTGGCCGTATGAGCGCAGCATCCGATGTGAACAAGCCGGGTGTCGTCGGTCAGGACATCCAGCTGCGCGAGCCACGCGTGCAGGATGGCGCGGCGATTGCCGAGCTGATTCGCCAGTCGCCGCCGCTCGACGTGAATTCGACGTATGCGTACCTGCTGCTGTGCCATCACTTTGCGTCGACCTGCGTCGTCGCCGAGCGCGATGGCAAGGTGGTGGGCTTCATTTCCGGTTACCTGCCACCCGTGGCAACGGACACGTTCTTCGTGTGGCAGGTCGCCGTTCATGCCGATGCTCGCGGTTGCGGGCTCGGACTTTCCATGCTGCGCCACCTGCTGTTGCGGCCGGTGGCCCGCCATGTTCGCTTTCTCGAGACCACGGTCTCCCCATCGAATGGTCCGTCGCGCGGCATGTTTGCGCGTCTGGCCAAAGATCTGGAAACCGACCTGACCGAGCAGGCGCTGTTCGACAAGACGGCGTTTGGGTCAGGTGCGGATCATGAAGACGAGAAGCTACTCAGAATCGGCCCGTTCCATTAAGAGACATTCGTGTCGCTCCCTGCCCCCAGGGAGCGGCCCAAATGTTTCCCTGGGCCTCAAGGGAGAAGATAGATGGATCTGAAAATTTTTGATCGCCTGGAATCCGAAGTGCGTGGTTATATCCGCTCCTTCCCGGTCGTGTTCAAACAGGCGCGTGGTTCCACCCTGGTGGATGAAACCGGTCGCGAGTACATCGATTTCTTCGCCGGCGCCGGCACGCTCAACTACGGCCACAACAACCCGATCTTCAAGCAGAAGCTTGTCGACTACCTGGAAGAGGACGGCATCGTCCATGGCCTGGACATGGCCACGGATGCCAAGCGCACCTTCCTGGAAACCTTCGAGCGCGTGCTGCTCAAGCCGCGCAACTGGAAGTACACGCTGCAGTTCACGGGCCCGACCGGCACCAACGCCGTCGAAGCTGCGCTGAAGCTCGCGCGCCAGGTCAAGGGCCGCGCCAACGTGATTTCGTTCACGCACGGCTTCCATGGCCTGAGCGGTGGTTCGCTCGCCGTCACGGCCAACGCCAAGTACCGCGAGGCCGCTGGCGTGTCGCACGCCAACACCGTGTTCATGCCGTATGACGGCTACTTCGGTCCCGACGTGGACACCATCGTCTATCTCGAGCGCATGCTCGAAGACACGTCGAGCGGCGTGGACAAGCCGGCTGCCGTGATCGTCGAGACGGTGCAGGGCGAGGGCGGCATCAACGTGGCGTCGCTGCGCTGGCTGAAGGAACTGCAACGCGTGTGCCATGCCAACGACATGCTGCTGATCGTCGATGACATCCAGGCAGGCTGCGGCCGCACGGGCAGCTTCTTCAGCTTCGAGGCCGCCGGCATCCAGCCCGACATCATCACGCTGTCCAAGTCGCTGTCGGGCTATGGCCTGCCGATGTCGCTGGTGCTGATGAAGCCCGAACTCGACGTCTGGAAGCCGGGTGCCCACACCGGCACCTTCCGCGGCAACAACCTGGCCTTCGTCACCGCCACGGCCGCCCTGGAAACCTACTGGACGCAGTCGGCATTCGCCAGCGACATCCAGCGCAAGGAGCGCATCGCGCGGGACTGCCTGGAGAACATCGTGCAGAGCTACCCGGGTGCCGGCCTGAGCGTGCGCGGTCGCGGCCTGATGCAGGGCCTGGTGTGCCAGGACCACAGCTTTGCGGGCAAGGTGTCCGCCAAGGCCTTCGAGAACGGCATGGTGATCGAGACCTCGGGCGCCAACGACGAAGTCCTGAAGCTGCTGCCGGCGCTCACGATCGACGACGCGCAGCTCAAGCGCGGGCTGGAGATCATCGACCGCTGCGTGGCTGAAGTCCTGGGCGCCGAGAAGTCCCAGGCAGCGAACAGCGCGCGCGTGCTGAAGTTCGGCAACCGCTAAGGAGAGAACCCCATGATCGTACGCAACGTGAAGGACGTCATCGGCACCGCCGACGAGATCCGCACCGACACTTGGACCAGCCGTCGTGTGCTGCTCAAGAAGGATGGCATGGGCTTTTCGTTCCACGAAACCATCATCCATCCGGGCACGCAGACCCACATCCACTACCAGAACCATCTGGAGGCCGTGTGGTGCATCGAGGGTGATGGCGAGATCGAGACCATTGCCGATGGCAAGAAGTGGGCGCTGGGCCCGGGCGTGGTGTATGCCCTGGACCAGCATGACGAGCACTGGCTGCGTGGTGGCAAGGAGCCGCTGCGGGTCATCTGCGTCTTCAACCCGCCCCTGTCCGGCAAGGAAGTGCACGACGAGAAGGGCGTGTACCCGGCCGACATCGAAGAGGATCACGCGAAGGAGGTTGCCTGATGATTTCACCCGCCAAGGATATCTACGCGTCGCGCTCGGACCGCGGCGCGGCCATCATCGCTCGCCAGGACCCCGTCATCCATGGTGACGGCAGGTACGCCGAGGGCACGAGCGACGAGAACATCGCCGACTTCGACCGTGATGGCTTCCTGGTGCTGCCGGAGTTCTTCTCCGAGCAGGAGACCGCGGCGCTCATGCGCGAGGTCGAGCGCCTGGCGCAGGACCCGGCCATCCGTCAGCGTGAGGAAGCCATCCGCGAGCCGGGCAGCGATGCCGTTCGCTCGGTCTTCAAGGTGCACGAGATCAGCCCGATCCTCGGCCGCCTGGCGAGCGATGCGCGCCTGGCCAACATCGCCAGGCAGATCCTCGGTTCCGAGGTCTACATCCACCAGTCGCGCGCCAACCTGAAGCCTGGCTTCAAGGGCAAGGAGTTCTACTGGCACTCGGACTTCGAGACCTGGCACGTGGAAGACGGCATGCCCGCCATGCGCGCCATCAGCTGCTCGGTGCTCCTGACGGACAACCGGGCGGAAAATGGTCCCCTGATGCTGGTGCCGGGCTCGCACCGCCAGTTCATCTCGTGCATCGGCGAGACGCCGGATGACCACTACAAGGATTCGCTGCGCAAGCAGGAGTACGGCGTGCCGGATCCGGTCAGCCTGCAGCTGCTGGTGGAGCAGGGCGGCATCCAGTCCGTGACGGGCAAGGCCGGTTCGGTCGTGTTCTTCGACTGCAACACCATGCACGGCTCCAACGGCAACATCACGCCGTGGCCGCGCGCCAATGTCTTCATGGTCTACAACAGCATGGAGAACACCTTGAACGCGCCCAAGTTCGGGCTCTCGCCACGGCCGGAGTTCATCGCCACGCGCAAGAAGTTCGAGGCGATCAAGCCGCTCGCGCCCACGCGCATGCGCTGATCGGGCCGCTGCCAAGGGCAGTGGCAGGAAGGGCGGGCGCATCCCGGTGCGCCCGCCCTTCGCGCATCTAGCCCGCGCTCAGCTTCAGGCCGATCAGCCCGCCGATGATGAGGAGCACGCTCGCCACGCGCAGCGGCGTGACGGCTTCCTGGAACAGGAAGATGCCGGCGATGAAGGCGCCCACGGCACCGATGCCCGTCCAGATGGCGTAGGCGGTGCCTAGCGGCAGGGTCTTCATGGCAATCGACAGCAGCCCGAAGCTGATGACCATGCCGGCCAGCGTGAAGACGGTGGGAACGAGCCGGGTGAAGCCGTACGTGTACTTCAGGCCGACGGCCCAGGCGACCTCGAAGAGGCCGGCGAGAACGAGGATGATCCAGTGCATGACACCTGGGGCGCGAGGATGGGGTCGTCCCCGGTTGGCCGCGATGCGCGCCGCGTGCGCGACGCAAGCCGGGTCGTCCCGGCGCGCGAAAGTCAAAAATTATAAAATCAACGTTTGCGGCTCGGAAATGTTCCAGGCCACTTGCGCGGCCGCCGTGCCGCACCCCATGGAGTCACCCTTATGCAACGAGTGATGCTGCGTGCCAAGCTGCACCGGGTCACGGTCACGCAAGCCGACCTGAACTACGAAGGTTCCTGCGGTATCGATCAGGATCTGCTCGACGCCGCCGACATGAAGCCCTTCGAGAAGATCGAGCTCTACAACGTCAACAACGGCGAGCGTTTCTCGACCTACATCATCACCGCCCCGCGCGGCAGCGGCGAGATCTCGCTCAATGGCGCGGCAGCCCGTCGTGCGCACCTGGGCGACTACCTCATCATCTGCACGTATGCGCCGATGACCGAGACCGAGATCGAGACCTACAAGCCCAAGGTCATCCTCGTCGATGACGCCAACCGCATCAAGGAAATCCGGTAAGCCTGCCGCTGCCGCCGTCCCCGCCTCATGAGCCATCGCATCACCGTCCTGCCCTCCAACCATCAGTTCTACGCCGCGCCGGGGGAAACCATCCTCGATGCGGCACTGGCTGCCGGCGTCACGCTGCCCTATAGCTGCAAAAGCGGCGCGTGCTCCTCGTGCAAGGCAAGGGTGGTCGATGGCGAGTTCGTGCAGGGCCCGCACCAGGCGGGCAGCCTGCACGCCGACGAGGCGGCCGCCGGCTTCGCGCTGCTGTGCTGTACGACCCCGGACTCGGACGTGACGATCGAGGCGCGGGTGGTGCAGGGCATGGATGGCATCGAGATCCGCAAGATGCCGGTGCGGGTGCAGGACATCGCGCCGCTCGCGCACGACGTCATGCGCCTCACGCTGCAGCTGCCCGCCAATCAGCGCTTCGTCTTCAACGCGGGGCAGTATCTCGAGTTCATCCTGAAGGACGGGCGCAGGCGCGCCTATTCGATGGCGAGCGCCCCCCACGTGGCAGGCACGGTCGAGCTGCACCTGCGCCACCTGCCGGGCGGCGCCTTCACGGACCGCGTCTTCGGCGTGGCCGAGCCCGCCCTCAAGGTGCGCGAGATCCTGCGCTGCGAGGCGCCGCTCGGCTCGTTCTTCCTGCGCGAGGACACGGACGCGCCGATCGTGCTGCTGGCGAGCGGGACGGGCTTCGCACCCATCAAGGCGATGGTCGAACACATGATCCACGCGGGCATCCGCCGCCGCACGGTGCTGTACTGGGGCGCGCGCCGGCCGCGCGACCTCTACCTGGATGCCCTGGCGCGCAGCTGGGTCGACGCGCTGCCCGAGTTCTCGTACGTGCCGGTGGTGTCCGACGCGCTGCCCGAGGACGGCTGGGCGGGGCGCACAGGCTGGGTCCACGAAGCCGTGATGCAGGACTTGCCGACCCTTGCGGACCACCAGGTGTACGCCTGTGGCGCGCCGGCCATGGTCGAGCGCGCGCGCGAGGATTTCACCGCGCGATGCGGGCTGTCGTCCGAGGCCTTCTTTGCCGACGCCTTCACGTCCGAAGCGGACGTTGCCAACAGCGTCTGAAAAGCCCGCAAACCGTCACCAGGCGGTCACAATTTGGGTTGGAATCGCGCTCGGAATCCGCGCTACACTGCCGGCCAGCGGGCGTTTGCTGGGCGTATCGAACGCCAGCCCCGCGCAAGCGCGTTGCGGGACCGGGCAGCCGGCCCGGCCGGACGGGAGCAAGCATGAAGGTGGTGGTTCTGGGTAGCGGGGTCATCGGCACGTGCAGTGCCTGGTGGCTTCGGCAGGATGGCCATGAGGTGACAGTCGTCGATCGTTGCGCCGGCCCAGCCCGCGAGACCAGTTTTGCCAACGGCGGACAGATCTCCGTGTCCTATGCCGAGCCCTGGGCCAACCCGCATGCGCCCTGGCGGCTGCTGCAATGGATGATGCGCGACGACTCGCCGCTGCTGTTCCGGCCACAGGCCGACTGGCGCCAGTGGCAGTGGGGTCTCGCCTTCCTGCGCGAATGCCTGCCGGCCCGGCTCGCCCCCAACATCCGCGCCATGGTCGCCATGGCGGAATACAGCCGGCGCACGCTGCAGGACATGCGCGGCGCCATGGGCCTGCAGTATGACCAGCTCGAACGCGGCATCCTGACCTTTTATCGCACCCAGAACGAGTTCGAGGCCGCCCAGCGTGGCGCGAGCATCATGCGTGACCTGGGGGTGGACCGCCGGATGGTGTCGGCCGACGAGGCCGTCGCGCTCGAGCCCGCGCTGGCCGCCGGGCGCGCCCGCATCGCCGGGGGCGACTACACCGTGGCGGACGAAAGCGGCGATGTGCATACCTTCACGACCCAGGTGGCCGAGCAGGCCAGGGCGGCAGGGGTGGCGTTTCGCTTCGACACCCAGGTCACCCGGCTGCTGGCCGAAGGCGGGCGGGTCTACGCGGTCGAAGTCCTGCAGCCCGACGGCAGCTATGCCCGCATCCTGGGCGACGCCTTCGTCGTCGCCATGGGCGCGTTCTCGCCCCAGGTGCTCCAGCCGCTGGGCGTGAGCTGCCTCGTCTATCCGGCCAAGGGCTATTCCGCCACGTTCCGCATCCTGGATCCGTCGCGCGCGCCGCAGGTGAGCCTGACGGACAGCTCGCGCAAGGTCGTCATGTCCCGCCTCGGCGACCGGCTGCGTCTGGCCGGCACGGCGGAACTTTCCGGCTACTCCCGGGCACTGAATACGGTACGCTGTGAAGCACTCAGCGCCATCGCGCGGGAATGGTTCCCGGGCGACATCCTCGATCTCGGCACTCCGAACTACTGGTCCGGCCTGCGTCCGGCAACGCCCTCGGGCGTGCCGCTGGTCGGCCGCTCCCGCATCGCCAATCTGTACTTGAACACCGGCCACGGCACGCTGGGCTGGACCATGGGAGCCGGCTCCGGCCGCGCCCTCGCCGACATCGTCGCAGGGCGCCGCCCCGAGCCCGCCTTCCCGTTCCTGGGGCACTGACGGACGTCGTGTCCGCACCAGCTTGCCGATCGGCAACTCGAACCATCCCATTTTTCAAAGTCGACATACCGCCGCTTGGCGGCGGTTCATCAGCCGTAGTTAAGGGTTATCAGGAGATAACGTGAAAGCATGGAAGCAATGCGTTGCCGCCGTCGCGGCTGCGCTCACGGCCGGCGCGGCCTCGGCCGCCGAAAAGATCCAGGTGTGGCATGCGCTCGACCCCGCGCACGCCGCCATTTTCGAGGCCTTCGTTGGCGAGTACAACAAGAGCCAGTCCGAGGTCGCCGTCGAACTCTCGGCGGCGCCGGACTTCACGGCCATGACCGCCGGTGTGGCCCAGGCGATCCGCGACAAGCGGGCGCCGCACTTCGTGCAGCTGCCCGACTTCCACAACCCGGAAGGCGTCGCGCGCGACAATCGCGTGCTGCCGCTGCACGAGCTGCTGGCCAAGAACCCCATCCGCGACCTTCAGTGGTTCCTGCCCCAGACCACGAACTACGTGCGCGACGGCAAGGGCCGCCTGCTCGCCCTGCCGCTCATGGCCGAAGCGCCGGTCATGTTCTACAACCGTGACCTCTTCAAGAAGGCCGGCCTCAATCCCGATGCGCCCGCGCGCACCTGGATGGAGCTGCAGGCCCAGCTGATCAAGCTGCAGCAATCCGGCGTGGCCTGCCCGTACGCGTCCAGCGACATGGTCTGGATCCACCAGGAAAACCTCGCGGCCTCCAACAACCAGCCGTTCGCCACGCGCAACAACGGCATGGATGGTGGCAAGCCCGAGCTGCTGGTCAACGGCATGCTGCACATCCGCCACATGGCGCTGATGAAGAGCTGGGTCAAGAGCAGCCTGCTCACCCAGCTGACGATCGATCGCGCCGCGGATGCGTCGTTTGCCAGCGGGCAGTGCGCCGTGCTGACGGGTGGCACGGGCGCCTGGGCCCAGCTCGACCCGCGCCGCTTCTCGGCAGGCCTCGCGCCCATGCCGCGCTATCTGGAAGCCAGCAAGGAAGGCGGCAAGCCGCTGGTCGGTGGCTCGGCCCTGTGGGCCATGGCCGGCCACCCCGCGCCGCAACAGGCCGCCATGGCCAAGTTCGTCGCCTGGCTCGCCACCCCGGCGGTCGCCGCGCAGTGGCACCAGAGCACGGGCTACCTGCCCATGACCTCGGCCGCCGCACGTGCCGCCGACGTGTCCTTCTACAACCGCATCCCCGGCGCACAGGCCGTGGTCAACGAGATGGACGACGCACCGGGCGCCAACAGCCGGGGCCTGCGCCTGCAGCAGTACCCGAAGGTGCTGGAGATCCTGAACGAGGAAATGACGGCCATCCTGCAGGGCACCAAGCCGCCCATGCAGGGCCAGGGCGACGCCGTGCGTCGTGCCTCGTCCGCAATGGCGGGCAAGTAAGTGGCGACGGCCGCGGTCCGGGGCTGGCATTACCCGCGCATCGTCGCGCATCGCGGGGGCGGCACGCTCGCCCCCGAGAACACGATGGCGGGCATGCGTGCGGCCCAGGCGCGCGGCCTGCGCGGCGTGGAGTTCGACGTCATGCTGGCGGCCGACGAGGTGCCGGTGTTGATGCATGACCCGGCGTTCGGCCGCACCTTGGCCGGCCGCGGGGCCGTGGCGCTCACCCCCTCGTCCACGCTGATGCGCATGGATGCGGGCAGCTGGCTGGATTCCGTCTTCGCGGGCGAGCCCGTGCCGCTGTTCGCGGACGCTGCGCACTGGCTGCTTGCGCAAGGCATCTGGATGAACGTCGAGATCAAGCCCGCGCCGGGCTTCGAGGCCGTCACGGGTCGCATCACCGCGGAACAGGCGGCCCGCGCCTGGCAGGGCCGGGATGCCGCGGTGGACGTGGCCGCGCCCCTCCTGTCCTCGTTTTCCGAAGAGGCCTTGCGCACCGCCATGGCGGCGGCTCCGGCGCTTGCCCGCGCCATGCTGTGGAGCCAGGTGCCGGGCGACTGGCTGGCGACGGCGCAGCGTCTGGACTGCACGGCCATCCACACCAATCATCGCAACCTCAGCGCGCGCCTGTGCGCCGAGATCAAGGCCGAGGGCTTCGGGCTCATGGCCTATACCGTCAACGCCCCCGAGCGCGCCCGCGTGCTGTTCGACTGGGGCGTGGATGCGATCTGCACCGACCGCATCGACCTGTTCCCGGCCGACTTCGCCTGACCTCGGTCGCGTGCCTCGGGGTGCGTGAAAATCTCACCCTTACGTGGCGTCCGACATAGGCGCCACGCCTGCAAGCCCGCAGTATGCCTTCCCAGGCGGCCCAGCCGCGACAGGAGAGGCGATACATGGCAACGCGGGACGTGGCACGCAGGCAGATGGCGGCGGTGGGCGCAGACGGCGCCGGGGCGGCGGCAGCGCCCGGCAGTCCCGGGGCGCGCACGGCGCAAGCCCCGTGGCATCGGCATCGGGGCGAATCGTGCCGGGGGCCACGCCGCCGTGCGGCATGGCGGGTGTGCGGGCGCTGCCTGGTCCTCGCTGGCGCCTCGGTCTGGCTCGCGGCGGGGCCCGCCGCGGCGGATCCGCGGGCACCGGCCACGCGTGACAGCCCGTCCGCCGGCGCCGGTTCATCGCCCGCGCCCGGCGTCCTCGCCGCGCACCAGCCCGCGCCGACGCCGGCTGCGGGCAGCTCTGCCTACGATTTCGCCTATCGCCTGTCCGGGGATCGCCGTGTCGCGCCCATCCAGGTGTTCGACGATGGCCACGTCACGTGGCTGCAGTTCGCCCCCGGCCAGGCGGCGCCGGCCATCTTCGATGACGGCGAGGCCGCGCCGCGCCTGCTGCCCGCCATGCCCGCGCGCGACGGCTTCGTGCGCCTGGAGCACCTGGCGCGTCGGCTGAGCCTGCGCATTGGCGACATCGTCGCGCAGGTCGACTACCTGGGGGTGCGGCCTGCTCCTCAGGCACCGCATCTCGGGGTGGATGCCGGGTCGTCGGCAGGCCGCTTGCCGATGCCCGGGCAGCGTGCCAGTGCCTCGGGCCGCGCCAGGGACGCGTCAGCCGCCTCCGCCAGCGTGGCGTCGGGCGATGTCGGCCCACTCGCGGCGCCAGCACCCGCCACGCGCGCATCGACGGCCGTCTCCGACGCCCGTGCCCTGGCGCCGGATGGGGTCGGACGCCGGCCTGAACCGGTGGCCGGAACGGGGCCAGCGGTGGGGCTGCCGTCGCCCGCCGGGCCCGTGGCCGTCGCGCTCCCGGTGACGGATGCGCCCTTGCCGGCGTCTGCGTCGCCTGGCACGGCCGCGGCGGGTTTTCACGCCGCGCCGGCCGACCAGAACATGCGTCGCGTCCTGGAGCGCTGGGCACGCGATGCCGGCTGGCAGTTCGCCGCCGAGCACTGGACGGTCGACGTGGACATCCCGCTCGTGGCCAGCGCCACGTTTCCCGCCGACTTTCGCCAGGCCGTGCGCGGCCTGCTGGGCGCCACCGAGCTGGGCGAGCGGCCCCTGCAGCCGTGCTTCTACAGCAACCGCGTGCTTCGCGTGGTGCCGCTTGCGCAGGCGTGCGACCGTACGCAGGCGCCAGGCGAGCCCGTGGCGGTGCGCTCATGACACGGCGCGTGCAGGCTGCCGGTGCCTGGGCGCTGGTGAGCGCGATGCTCGGGGGCTGCTCGGTGTTCGATGCGTCCACCCAGGTTGACGCCGCCCGTCGGCAGGCCGGGCTTGCCCTGGAGACTGGGCACGCACGCTTCGCCCAGAGCCTGCGCGATCCGGCAGCGCGCGAACGTGCGCAGGAAGTCGATCGGCCCTGGCTGGCCGGACGTGCGCAACCGCTGGCGCGCGAGGTCACCTTGCCGCCGGCGTTGCGTGCCGATGTGGACACCGCCCTGATGTTCCCGGGTGCCCAGGTGGCCTTGCCCGAGCTCGCCGAGCGCATCACGCTGGCGACAGGCATTGCGGTGCGGGTGCAGCCGGATGCGCTGCTGCCTGCCGAGCGCTTCGTGCGCCGACTGCAGGGCAGCGGCGCAGCCGGCGCGCCCGCGGTGGTGGCGCCCACGACCACACCGACGCCCGGCGGGATGCAGCCCCTGCCGCGCCTGCTCGATCACGTGGCGGCGCGCCTTGACGTGGCCTGGCGCTACGTGGACGGCGTGCTGGAGTTCTATCGCCTGGACAGTCGCGTCTTCGACGTGCGCAGCCTGCGCATGCGAGCCGCGGTGTCCGCCAGCCTGGGCCGGGAGGGCAGCGGTGCTGCCGGCGCTTTCACGGCCGCATCGGCGACGCGCCTGCAGTCCGATGCCGATGACGTGATGGCCGCCATCGCCGCCCGCATCGAGCCGCTGCTCACCGAGGCCGGGCGCGTGGCCGCCCACGCCGACGGGGCCGCGCACGTGGTGGTCACGGACGTGCCCGCGGCCCTGGCGCGTGTCGCCGCGCTGATCGAGCGCGAGAACCGGGCGCTCACGCGGCGGGTGCGCCTGGTGTTCGAAGAAGTCACGCTCAGCCTGCGCAACGACAGCGAAGCGGGCATCGACTGGAACCTCATCTACGCGGCCACGCGTGCTGGCGCATCGATGGCGGGTCCGCTTGCCATGGCGGCGCCGGGCGCGGCGCGTCTGGCGGGCGGCGCTACCGACGGACCGTGGTCCGGCTCGCAGGCCATCCTGCGCGCCCTGAGCCAGGTGGGTACGGTCTCCCGGCACACCAGCATTCCCCTGGTCACACTCAACCGGCGACCGGTCACCCATGCCGTGCGTACCACCTTCAGCTGGATCGATCAGGTGCGCACCACGGCCATGGCCACGGCGGGCGAGGGCGGCGCGCTGGGCGCACTGCCCAGCGTGTCCGTCAGCCAGAAGGAAGAAACCGTCGGCCAGTTCCTCACGCTGCTGCCGGATGTCCAGGAAGACGGTCAGATCCTGCTGTCCATCGCCTACGACAACACCGTGGCGCAACCGCTGACGAGCGTGAGTTTCGGCCGTGGCGATAACGCCGTGCAGATCCAGCAGCTCACCGTGGATGGCAGCGGCACGGTGCAGCAGGTCGAGCTGCGCCCCGGTCAGGCCATGATCGTCTCGGGCTTTGAGCGCAGCGCCGAGCAGTCCGATGCGCGCCGTCTGGATGCGCACGCGCCGCTGTTGCTGGGCGGCCTGCAGCGTGCCACGTCGCGCCGCGACACGACGCTCGTCATCGTCACGGCCCACCCCGAGGAGGGCTTCTGATGCGAACGTCAGCAGGGTTCTGGCGCGTCGCATGGCGCACGCCCGCCGGGTCCGCGCCCGTGCGCCTGGCCGCCGCGGCCGGCGGGCGGGATGTCGAGCTCGTGCTGGGGCTGGCATGGCACACGATCCTGGGCTCGGACCTGCGCCGGCAGGCACAGCGCCGCGCCCGCGCGCAGCGGGCAACCCACTACGTCCATGCCGCGGGGCGCAGCGAATCGGTCGGCACCGTGCGCCTGCCCGCCGCGCGTCGCCGTGCGCCCCGGGAGGCCCATTCGGCAGCGCAGCTCTTCGCCCATGCGGCCGGGGCTGGGGCGCATCTGCAGGCCTTCGCCCTGGACGACGGCCGCTGCTGGGTCGTCCAGACGCGCGACGCCCGCGTGCTGGCCGGCGGGGATGTCCTGGTCGACCCGGCGGCGGTGCACGGCCTCGTGGCCCGGTTCCAGGAACGATTCGGCGCGCCGGGGAGCGTCCATGGCAGTCCGGCGCCGACATGGCTTGCCGAACTCGCCGCGGGCTGCGGGCCGGCCAGCCTCCTGCAACCCAGCACCGCGGCGCGCACGCAGGTCCTGGCGTGGACGGTGGGGGCGGCCCTGGTCACGCTTGGCGCGTGGCAGGGGTCCGACCGCTTCGTCGGCCCTCCGCCGAACCCGGTGGCGGATGTGCGGGGCGACGTGCAGGACCCGATGGCAGCCACCCCCACCGGGCTTGCACGCCCGGCCAGCGAACCTGCCCCCGGGCTGCCCGCGCTGCCGTCCGGGCCGGATGTCGAGGGACTTGCCCGGGCATGGACTGCCGTAGTCCAGCTGCCGTTGCGCCCGGCGGGCTGGCAGCTGCATCGCGTGCAATGCCGGTTCGACACCCGGATCCCGAGCCTGGAGGCGTCCGGCTGGCAGTGTGACGCGGATTATGCGCGCAGCGCGCCACAGGCCAGTGCCACGGCGCTGGCCCATGCCGGCTTGCCGGGCAGCTTGCGGTGGCCGGCCCTGGACGCTGCCATCGCGACCTTCGTCGTGCCCGCGGCGGCTCACCCGCGCCGCCTGGCGGACCTGAGCCAGCACCTGCCCGGCGTCATCACGGACGCCGATGCGTTGCACGCCATCCGGCCGGCGTTCGTCGGCGTGGAGGTCGGCGCGCTCGGCGCCGTGCCGCCGGAACCGACGCTCGCCACCGAGCCGTCGCCGGCCCCGCGCCTGGAGCAGCGCAGCGTGCGCCTGCGCGGACCCTTGCGCTCGCTCACCCTCATCGACGAGCCCCTCACGCAGCGCATCGTGTGGCAACGCCTCGACGTCTCGTTCGAGCCGGGCGCTGCCGCCGACGTGGACAGCAGCGTCATCGCGGTTGAACTATCCGGAGTCAGTTATGCCACGGCCTCCTGAACACGAGCCCCAGGGTCGGTTTGCGCGCATCGTGGGGCCGCGCGGCCCGACGCGGGGGGCGTCGCGATCCCGGCTGGGTCTTGCCCTCCTTGCCCTGGCGGGCACGCCGTTGCCCGCCTTGGCGCTGGATGCCGACTGGCAGCGGGGGGCACTCACCGTCAGGGACTTGATGCAGGCCGAGCTCGAGCCGGCCCGCGCGGCGACCTTGGCCCCGATGCCGATGCCGATGCCCGCCGGCCCCTTGGCTGCTCCGGCGGGCCAGATGCGGCTCACGGCCCTCTACGGCACTGCGGGGCGGTGGACCGCGGTCCTCGAGATCGGTGGCGAGCGCAAGGTCTACCGCCCCGGCGCGAGCCTGCCGGTCGGCGGGCAGGGCGCGGCAGCGGAGTACCGGCTGCTCGGCGTGCGCGATGGCTGCGTCGTCCTGCGCCGAGCCAGCCACGCGCCGCAGGCCGTGTGCTTCGAGCCGCACGATGCGCACGGCATGCCAGCGCCTGGCCGCGCCGGCGCTGCCGGTGCATTGTCCTCACCCCTGCCACCCGAATGGGGAGGAACGCGATGATGTTCACGCTTGCACGCAGCCTGGCACCGGGGGGCCTGGCTGCCGAGGCCGAGATCAGAGCGCCCGCACGCCCACGCACGGCCCATGTCCCCCGCGCCGACGGGGTGGGGGAACTCGCCGCGCTGGTGCCGCCGCTGCGCCGCGTGCTGCGCGACGACTTCGATGTCGGGGACAGCAGCAATCGCTTCTGCCCGCTGCTGTGCGAGGACGGCAGCGTCGTCATCCTGACGCTCGAGGCCTTCCATGACAGCGAGCAGGTGGATGAGCTCGCCCGCATGGTCGTGCGCCGGCGCTATCGACTGGCCGAGCCCGCGCGCATCGTGGTGCCGGCCACGCTGCTGCTGGCCCTGGTGCGCGGCCAGATCGATGTGACCAGCCTGCGCCGCGGCCCGCTAGCCCTGGCGCAGACGCGGCGCTCGGCCATGTCCGACGCCTTTCACGACATCGTCGCGTGGGGCGTGGCGCACGACGCCAGCGATATCCATCTCAATGTCAGGACATTTTCCGCCGAATCCGAGGTGCGTTTCAGCGTGGCGGGCCGGTACGTGGCGCCCGACCGATTCGCCCGCATGCCCACGATCACCCTGAGCGAGATCCTGGCCGTCGCCTGGATGGACGTCAGCGGCGGCAACGGGGCGGTGTTCGACCCGCAGATCGAGCAGCAGGGGCGCATCCGGCTGGACGTGCAGGGCGCGCCCGTGATGCTGCGCTGGGCGTCGCTGGCCGCGGATCAGGGCGTGTCGGTATGCCTGCGCATCCTGCGCCTGGATCGCCGCGTCGACGCCGGGTTTGACGCGCTGGGCTATCTGCCCACGCACGTGGACATGCTGGACCGTGCCCGTGCCTGCGAAGGCGGTGCGATCGTGCTGGCGGGGGTGGTCGGGTCGGGCAAATCGACCACCATTGCCGCGCTGATGGGCAGGATCGCGCGCACCCGCAAGGTCATCACACTCGAGGACCCGGTGGAATACCTGATCCCCGGTGCCTTGCAGAACACCGTGGTCCGGGCGCTGGACGGCGAGCGCCGCGATGCGTTCGATGCCAAGTTGAAGACGGTCAAGCGATCGGCCATGGATGACCTGCTCGTGGGCGAGATCCGCGACATCGAGACGGGGCGTGCATTCCTGGACCTGGCCGGCAGCGGCATCAGCCTGTACACCACCGTGCACGCGGGTGCCGCGAGCCGCATCCCCGATCGGCTGGCGTCCGAGGTGATCGGGGTGTCGCGTGACTTCCTGGCCACGCCGGGCATCCTGAAGCTGCTGGTCTATCAGGCGCTCATTCCCCGATTGTGCCAACATTGCGCGGTCCCTTTGGCGGAGTCGTCCGATGTGCACGCGCAGCTCGCATGGCGCCGTCTGTGCGATCGCGTGGCGGGGCTCGACGCCCTGTGCGCAAGCGGCGTGCGTGTGCGCCATGTGCCGGGCTGCGATCACTGCCGCGCCCAGGGTGTGCCGGAGCTGCACGGCTACGACGGCCGCACGGTGGTCGCCGAAATGCTCGAGCCTGCCACGGACGACATCTTCCTGGACAACCTGCGTCGGTGCGACAACCTCGCCCAGCGCCGCCATCTCGCCCGGCTGCCGCGCACGCCACTCGACGATCCGGACATGCGCGGCAAAAGCGCGCTTGCCTGCGCGGTGTTCAAGATGCTGCACGGCCAGCTCGACCCCGTCGATGTGCTCGCACGCTGCCTTGCCGAGGCGCGCGGGCCAGGGAGCGCCGCATGAGGCTGGCCACGCGGTGGGCGGCCTGGCGCTTTCGCGGCCGGCGCGCGGACTACTACGGGTATCTCGGCGCCTTGCTGACGGACCTGGATGGGCGGCGCAGCCTGCGCGATGTCTTCGAGACCGATGCGCGCCGCTACGGGCCGCGGCATCCGCGCGGGCGCCTGTCCGCGCACTGGATGCGGCGATTCGCCGACAGCGGCGCGGACCTGGGCGAGACGTTCGCAGGCACGCTGCCGGCCGAAGACATCGCCATGCTGCGTGCCGCGCAGCTCGCCGGTGCGGGCGCCCTCGGGCAGGCGCTTGTGGATGTGGCCGCCACCGTGCGGCTGCTGGATGCCGCGCGCCGGGGCGTGATGGGCGCCCTGGCGGGTGCCGTCGTCGCCCTTGTCGTCCTGGTGGTCGTGCTCCTGGCCGTGCCCCTGCATACGGTGCCCACGCTGCAGGCCGCCTTTGCGGGCGTGCCAGCCGATCTGCAGGGCACGCGCACGCAGGCGCTGCTCGCCCTGGCCGATGGCGTGCAGCGCTACCTGGTCGTGGTCATCGCCGCCGCCATCGGGCTGGCCGTGGCCATCGGCGCATCGTTCGCGCATTACATCGGCCCGGGCCGCCAGACGCTGGACCGCTGGCTGTGGTGGCGCGTGTACCGCGACTTCCATGGCATCCGCTTTCTCGCCTTGCTGGCCACGCTCGTCGCGCCGCGCGGCAATGTCGCCACGCCGCTGCGCGAGGCCTTGCTGGCGCAGTTGCCGGGCGCGAATCGGTGGAAGGCCTGGCACCTGAATCACATGCTCGAGCGCCTGGACGATGGCGTCGTCGGTGCACGCACGTTCGACACCGGCCTGCTGGATGTCGAGACCCACTGGTTCCTGGACGACATGGTGGCCGTGCATGGCGTCACGGCCGGTCTGCTGCGCACGCGCGAACGCATCGAAACCCGCCTGCTCGGACAGGTCCTGCGCCGTGCGCTGGCGCTGCGCTGGGCGGCCCTGGGCAGCGTGCTGTCGGCACTCTTCGGCCTGGTCTTCTGGCACTACGCCGTGGTCGACGAGCTGCGCCGCGCGCTGCAGGCCGCGCAGTCCATGGGCTAGGTCGGTGCCCGCATTCCGCTTTTCCCTTCCTTCACCTGCCCTCGGGAGATCCCATGGCAACCCCGCTCGTAGCGTTCCGTCCGTCGCGCCGCCGGCAGTCCGGCTTCAGTCTGGTCGAGATCTCGATCGTCACGGCGATCGTGCTGATCGTCTCCATCGTCGGCATTCCCGCCATCAACGGCTATGTCATCGAGAACAAGCTGCCGCGTGTGGCTGGCGAGCTCCAGCGCTATGTGGCGCGCATCAAGGCCAATGGCCAGGGCATGACGGCCCCCTACGCGGGCCTCGACACGGCAAGCCTCGCGCGGGCCATGCGCGGCTCGAGCATCCTGTCGGTCGACTTGGATCCGGCGGCGCGCGTGGCCCACGGGCTGGGCGGCAATGGCACGACCACCGGTCTCGTCGCGGTCGCGGCCGCCGACGGGGGCACTCGCTTCGTCGTGACGCTGGACGCGGTCAACGATGCCGCCTGCCCGGGGCTCGCGTCCATCCTGCAGCGCGCGGCAGGGCGCATCCAGGTCACCGGCGCTGCCACCGCGGTGGTCAAGGACGATGCCGCCTCACCGGCCGTGGCGTACTCACCCCTGCAGGTGGATCGGGCCTGCGCCTCCGGCGACAGCAACACCTTTGCGTTCACCGTGTGGTGAGCAGCGTGCCCGGCCTCGAGCGCCTGTGCGCGTCCCGCCCGCGCCCACGGGCGACGCGCGCGGCAGGCTGCGATCCGGTGCCCGATCGCCTCAAGCCGGGCCTTGCGCCGTGCGGCCGGGACCGCGGCTATCTGCTGACGGAGCTCGCCATCGTGCTCCTGGTGCTGATGCTGGGCGCGGTGTGGCTGGCGACGCAGACCGCGCAGGAAACCGAGGATGCGGGCGCGCGGGCGACCGCGGCATTGCTGCTGGTGGCCCGCGGCCGTACCCAGGAGTGGCAGTTGCAGCACCTGGACTGGATGCTCGCCGAGCCGTCGGGCGTGCCGCCCGCAGGGCTGGCCCAGGTCGCCTGGCCCGTGGACCTTCCGCTCGCCGCGTTGTCGCGCGGGGGCGATGACATGACCCTGCGCGCCCGGCCCGTGTATGGCGGCGAACTGCGCGTGCGATTCTGGCGCGAGGGGCAGTGCCCTGGTCAGGACTGCCGGCCGCAGGCGATGGTGTACACACGCGACCCCATCCAGCGCACGTCCGCCGAGGGTTACAGCGTGGCCCTGGTCGGACAGATCCTGATG
>JAAIGF010085354.1_pt1 | contig 132551 bp, 118 predicted proteins | sample 6487441 | NCBI WGS metagenome assembly JAAIGF01 (sample SAMN13974129, study PRJNA590717) | phyllosphere metagenome | biome: pepper field; feature: multiple bacterial spot infested pepper fields; material: pepper leaves; isolation source: leaves from pepper fields | host: Capsicum annuum ... | reverse complement strand
CACCATGGCGCTGATCATGGAGTTATTCATTATTGACCTCCTTTGATTGACAGTTGCTTCGTGTTATTATACACGACCTACCTCGTTTACTGCTTTGTCCAAACTTTTATCGTAAAATTGAATGATTTTTTGATTGGATTCATAAGCGCGCATTGCAGCATTCAGCTCAACCATCGAGGTTGCTGGATCTACTGTAGAGCCTTCCAGGTAGCCCTGACGCATCTCTACATTGTCTCCTGCTTGTAGCTGACGTACACCTGCTGTAGCAGGATCATTAACTTTGAACAAGCCATCGCCTGTACGTGTCATCAAGCCAACCTGATTCACAACGGTCACGCCGATCTGTCCGACCTGTTGTCCCGTTGCTTTAGCTGTAATGTTGCCGCGTGAATCTACGTTGTAATCGTCCATCGAACCTTGCAATGTCACCGGATTACCATTTGGTGCCAGTACAGGATTGCCAGTCGATGTTAGCAACGTGCCTGCCCCGTTCAAATGAAAATTACCGTTACGAGTATATCCTGTTTCGCCATCTTTACCCGTAACTGAGAAAAAAGCTTGTGGGCGATACGTTACCGCACCATTAGGCGCTACATATTTACCAGAAGGATCGAAAGGAATATTTTGTCCGGTAGCTGGATCAGCCAAATTAATATCTGACACCAGTGCAAAATCATCTGACGAATCGGTTGGACGAACATCACCTTGTACGTTGAGTGATACGCTCTCCTCCGCCAGTACACCCGTGTTGATTTTACCGATCTGACGATTGCTCATGCCATCATCGCCATTGCTTAACGAAAGCAGCATTTCTGGAAAAGCACGCTCAATGCTCTCTACCTGCTTGTAACCTGGCGTATTAACATTTGCGATATTCTGGGTCACAGTGTCATGACGACGTTGTTGAGTAATCATTCCCGACGCAGCAGTATAAAGACCTCTTAGCATTCCCGGATACCCCTCTCACCTTCAAAAAATTCCGTTCTACACCTAATCTATTTTACATTTTGCTTACATACGACGTTGGATAGCCCATACCCGGCTTCGCGGGATGTGCCAATTATATAGTATATCGGTTAACTTAGAACTTTTTTTTAGAGACTTTATCCAGATTATTCAACATTAATCCAGTTCCTTTAACTACACAGTGCATCGGATCTTCCGCTACAAGCACAGGGACGTGAAGCTCCTGGGACAATAGCTCTTCCAAGCCATCCAGCAATGCACCGCCACCTGTCAAAATCACACCACGGTCAATGATATCTGCGGACAGCTCTGGTGGCGTTTGCTCCAGAACCAGTTTAGCTGAGCTCACAATGGACGAGATCGTATCTGCCAGTGCATTTTGTACCTCACTTGCGGTGATCGTTACCGTTTTTGGCAGACCGGAAACCATGTCGCGACCACGAATATCCATCTCACGCTGCGTTCCACTTGGACGAACGGTAGCGATATTGATTTTGATATCCTCGGATGTACGTTCACCGATCATCAGCTTATACTCATTTTTGATATAACGCATGATTGCTTCGTCGAACTTGTCACCTGCTACTTTGAGAGAAGAAGACGTTACGATATCCCCCATCGACAACACCGCAATATCAGTCGTACCGCCACCAATGTCGATAACCATATTACCGCTTGGCTCAAAAATATTCATGCCTGCGCCAATAGCAGCTGCTTTCGGTTCAGCTTCCAGAAATACATCCTTCGCACCGCTACGCTCTGCTGCTTCTCGAATCGCCTTTTGCTCGACTGACGTAATATTAGTTGGTGCACAAATTAAAATGCGCGGATGACTGTACCAGTTTCGCGCACCGACTTTGTTAATAAAATATTTTAGCATTGTTTCAGTTACATCAAAATCAGCAATAACACCATCACGCAGCGGACGAATCGCCACGATGTTCCCCGGCGTTCTACCGATCATACGGCGTGCTTCCTCACCTACTGCAAGCACACGCTTGGTGTCCGTCTCCAGGGTTACGACTGAAGGTTCATCCAGAACGACACCTTTACCTTTCACATGAATGAGTACATTCGCTGTACCCAGATCAATCCCGATATCCTTGCTAAACATGTCAAGAGCCTCCAAAAGTCGTATTTCCGGTAAAAGAGTCTCTTATCACCACACCGTCAGGGCGAATTCACTAACCTAGCTGTCTGAATCAGTGGCGGATGCCATTTATCTTCGAATTCGCATTTCGTCCAAATGCTCCGATCGTCAAACTCTAATCACGGTCAATCTTTATTAAAATTAGCATACTTGATACACGTATTCAACGATATTCTATGTTGATTCGCTGTAGAAAGTACATAATGTTCGGAATTCGTCCCATTTACATATAAAAAGGCCGGACATCATGTCCGACCTTACTCTGTATTCATATCAGCAACAAAGCATTTCAGTGCGCATAACCAAAATCATTGCGCTGACTTTTGAAGTTAATCATTAAACACCTGTTGGCTGAACATTCAGTACCGAAGCACTTGTCAGCACAGACGCACTGGATGCTTCCTCAGTAGCCGAAGTCGATGCTACCGCTTGAGGCTCATCTTCCAGACGGAAAATGTTAGCTCCCAGACCAGACAGCTTCTCAGCCAGATGCACGTATCCACGGTCGATATGATGTGTACCGCCAACTTCGGTAGTACCTTCTGAAATTAGACCTGCGCAAATGAGAGCTGCACCTGCGCGCAGATCCGTTGCACATACTTTTGCACCTACAAGCGCTGCCCCGCCAGTTACGATCGAAGTTCTACCTTCGATACGAATACCCGCGTTCATCAGGTTAAACTCGTCTACATGCATAAAGCGGTTCTCAAAGACCGTCTCTGTAATGATAGACGTTCCTTCAGAAGCCAGCATCAGCGCCATCATTTGCGCTTGCATGTCAGTCGGAAAACCCGGATAAGGCAATGTTTTCAAATCTACAGCACGGAGTGGATGATTAGCAACGACACGTACACCATTTTCGTCCGGTGTAATTTCGACGCCCATCTCTTCCATTTTGGCAATAACCGGACCGAGGTGGTCAGCAATCGCGCCTTCCACATATACATCTCCACCTGTGATTGCAGCAGCAACCATATACGTACCTGCTTCGATGCGGTCAGGAATAACCGTATGCTCAGTTCCGTGCAATTTCTCCACGCCCTCGATACGGATCACGCCAGTACCAGCACCGCGTACTTTGGCACCCATGCCATTGAGGAAGTTTGCCAGGTCGACGATTTCCGGTTCCTTAGCAGCATTCTCAATTGTAGTAATGCCTTCAGCCAGTGTTGCAGCCATCATAATATTTTCGGTTGCGCCTACACTTGCTACATCCAGGTAGATTTTAGTTCCACGCAGTCTACCGTCACATTTGGCTTCGATGTAACCTTGTCCCAGATTAATCTGAGCTCCCATCGCTTCAAAGCCTTTTAGATGCTGATCAATCGGACGAGTACCAATTGCACAGCCGCCAGGCAGCGAAATGCGGGTTTGTCCAAGACGAGTCAGAAGCGGCCCCATAACCAGGAACGAAGCACGCATTTTACTTACCCATTCATAAGGCGCTTCACAGGAAGTTAACTCCTGTGCGTCTACATGGATCGTCTCGTTCTGGTATGTAACCACAGCTCCCAGAGATTCCAATACTTTGTTGATTGTCATTACATCGTCTAGGGAAGGTGCTTCATGAATAATGCTTGCACCTGTTTCTCCCAGTAAAGAGGCAGCAATAATTGGGAGAACTGAATTCTTAGCTCCGCTTACCTTGACATTCCCTGTCAATCGCTTGCCACCGCGGACGATAAATTTGCTCATTAGGGTTTCCCTCCGCGCGTCATTTTGCTTGTACGGCATAATAATTGGTTGTGAATAGTAGAGTGAACATGATGGCGGCAAATATTCTTGCTGTCTAAACGATGAAGTGCCTATCTGTATACTACGCTATTCAGTTCCATTTTAAGATGCCTATTGCATTTAATGTTAGTAGTTGGTGTTGTGATTAGTGTTCAAGTGACAGTTGAGTACGATAGTTGAAACATGTTTGCTGCATCGCAGCCGTTATTACAGAGTACGCTAAATAAGCCTAAAACAGTTATAACCGTTATCACCGGATTCAAAACATGAACCGGAGTGCTTGCGTCCACTGCAGATAGTCTAGCAAAAACGCAGATACGAAATGCCCAAGTACAATTGCTAGTAACAGGTGAAGCATTTTACCAGCAGCACCCTTGGGATGTCGAACCAGCAGGTCGAACTTGAAGTTTTGCAATGCCCACCATGAAAGACCAATGCACAGCAGCGAGATGATAATGGATAGCAAACCGTTTGTGCCTACAGCGGCTCCAGCCTCTACTGTATTCATCAGCTCACAGCCTCCTTACAAAAATTACTTAGCAATCAGCCTTTAACACGGACTATTCTATAATACTTGCCTTGTACCAAAGAATCCAGTCCCAAATTTACAAATTTCGGCGTATTCTTGTCATATTTATTCATTTCCTGAAAATATTCATGAATTATGCGCCTTTTTCGCGTATCAACACAGTTTTTTTGAATTCCGTGCCATAAAATTAATACTTGTTCGCACAATATTTTCATATAAGCATAGGTCTTAACACCCAGTTTACACGTCGAAAATAAAACAGCCGGCCCGCATAGGACGGACCGGCTTGTCTATATTATCGGTTTTCACCCGATGAAGATACTTTAATACGGTTCATCGCACGTTGCAGCGCAAGCTCAGCACGACGGAAGTCGGTATGATCCTGGCTGGAACGATTATTCAGACGGCGCTCAGCACGCTCTTTCGCAGCGCGTGCGCGCTCAACGTCGATTGAGTTCGCCAATTCAGCACTTTCTGCAAGTACAACCACTTTATCCGGACGTACTTCGAGAAATCCGCCTTGAATCGCAAAGGTTGTTCGTTTACCGCCTACCTGAAAAACCAGCGGTGCCACTTTAAGTGGTGTTACCGTTGGAATATGGCCTGCGAGAACTCCCATTTCACCCTCTACGCCAGTAGCAACTAAACGTTCAACCTGTTCGGAAAATACTAGACGCTCGGGTGTAACGATCTCCAGTAAAAACGTGCTCACATTCATCCCTCCTCACGTTTTGCAGGCATTCTCTTACAGTGTTTTCGCTTTCTCCACTGCTTCCTCGATTGTGCCTACAAAGAGGAATGCTGCTTCTGGAAGCTCATCATGTTTACCATCCAGAATCTCTTTGAAGCTACGTACAGTTTCTTTAACAGGCACGTAGCAACCTTTGATACCGGTAAACTGCTCGGCAACGTGGAACGGCTGGGACAGGAAGCGTTGAATTTTACGCGCGCGCGCAACAGTCAATTTATCTTCCTCGCTCAGTTCGTCCATACCCAGGATTGCGATGATATCTTGCAATTCACGGTAGCGAGCCAGAATACGTTGTACGCCTTGAGCTACATTGTAGTGCTCTTCGCCGACAACTTCTGGTGTCAGAATACGGGAGCTGGATGCCAGTGGATCAACCGCTGGGAAAATACCCATCTCGGAAATTTTACGCTCCAGGTTTGTCGTTGCATCTAAGTGAGCAAACGTTGTCGCAGGAGCCGGGTCAGTGTAGTCATCCGCAGGAACGTAGATCGCCTGGATGGATGTAACCGAACCTTTTTTCGTGGAAGTGATACGCTCTTGCAGCTGACCCATCTCTGTAGCCAGGGTCGGCTGGTAACCTACCGCAGACGGCATACGTCCGAGCAGAGCGGATACTTCAGAACCCGCTTGTGTAAAGCGGAAGATATTGTCGATGAACAGAAGTACGTCTTTACCTTCTTGATCACGGAAATACTCAGCCATCGTCAGACCTGTCAGAGCAACGCGAAGACGTGCACCTGGAGGCTCGTTCATTTGGCCGAATACCATAGCTGTTTTGCTAATAACGCCGGATTCTTTCATCTCGTGATACAGGTCATTACCTTCACGAGTACGCTCACCAACACCGGAGAATACGGAGATACCGCCGTGCTCTTGTGCGATGTTGTTGATCAGTTCCTGAATCGTTACCGTTTTACCTACGCCGGCACCACCGAACAGACCGATTTTACCGCCTTTTGCGTACGGTGCGAGCAAGTCGATAACTTTGATACCTGTTTCAAGCATTTCTGCTTGAGTAGACAGTTCATCAAATTTTGGTGCTTCACGGTGAATTGGGCTTTGGATTTCAGAAACCACTTCACCCGCTTCGTCGATTGGCTGACCGAGTACGTTAAATACACGACCGAGTGTTACGTTACCAACTGGAACAGCGATTGGGCCGCCCAGATCCTGTACTTCTAGACCACGTACAAGACCATCAGTGGAAGACATAGCAATACAACGCACCATGTTATCACCCTGGTGGTTGGATACTTCAAGCGTCAGGTCGATTTTGTTACCGTTGTCCAGTGTCGCATCGACTTTGAGCGCGTTCAGAATTTCCGGAAGCTGTCCACGTTCAAATTCAACGTCAACGACCGGACCCTGAATACTTACAACGCGTCCTTTGTTCATTATCGTTTTCCCTCCTACTGACTTGCTGTATACAACAAATATGGATTAAGCAAACCTGCGCCATGTCGTCCCGCGCAGCAATTCGCCTTTAAGCGTTTGAAGCTCTGCATTAACATGCAGATTAGAATTAGCCTTGAGCGTTTGCGCCCGCAACAATCTCCGTTATTTCCTGGGTAATTGCTGCCTGACGTGCACGGTTATACACGAGTGACAGATCGTTGATCATCTGCGAAGCATTTTTCGTCGCACTACCCATTGCCGTCATACGTGCACCTTGCTCACTTGCCTTGCCTTCCAGCAATGCTTCGTAAATCAGAGTTTGTGCGTATTTTGGAAGTAGCTCAGCGAGAACTTCTTCAGCAGATGGCTCGTATTCGTAGCTTGCAGACAGAGACGTCTTTTCCATGCTACTGGTATCCATCGGAAGCAGTAGGGAAGAAGTTGGTGTCTGTGTCAGTGCATTAATAAACCGGTTATAACATACGTATAGCTCGTCATAGCGCCCTTCCTCGTAGCCTTGAATCGCTGCTTGTGCAAGCGACTTAATATCTGCATACGTAGGGAAGTCAGTCAATTCAGTTACCGATTCGGTTACTGACATATTACGACGACGGAAGTAGTCGCGACCTTTGCGTCCGATAATGAACAATTCGTATTCATGTCCAGCCGTTTGCTGCTGACGAATTTCGTTGCTAACGTGACGCAGCATATTCGCATTGTAACCGCCTGCCAGACCGCGATCAGATGTCACGACCAGATAAGCAACACGTTTGACAGGACGCTTATCCAGCATCGGATGCTTGATGCCTTTTGTACCGGCAGCAATGCTTGTTACGACCTCGCGTAGCTTTTCCGAATATGGACGTGCAGATTCCGCTTTCTCCTGTGCTTTGCGAAGCTTAGAGGCAGCTACCATCTCCATCGCTTTTGTGATCTGTTTTGTGTTCTGAACACTTTTGATTTGCCTTTTAATCTCACGCATACCTTTAGCCATATGGTTTCACCACCTTAACCTTTGAATCCCGTTCAAAGTTATGCGATCAGACGCCGCACAGCCTGAAGCCGGGGCGCGGGAGTACCCTCCTGACCGGAAACAGTACCTTATACAAACATGCCGCAGGTCAGTTGGCCTACCTAGCCAGCCTGACCTGAAGATGCTTGTCTGGACAGGAACGCCTGGCACCATGAGTGCTATTATGCGTTCCTGTATGTGTATAGCATCGAATAGACGGTTACACCGATATTCGTACGTTTAAAATGAATCGCTATTCGCTCTCAATTAGCTTGTTGCAAAGCCTTTTTTAAACGTTTGGATTGCTTCAACCAGAGCAGCCTCGTTATCAGCAGTCAAATCTTTGGTATCACGAATGGACTTCAAAATATGATCATGCTGACTTGTCATGAAGGACAGGAACTCAGACTCAAAGCGGCGTACATCAGCAACTGGAATATCATCCAGATGACCTTTAACAGCCGTGTACAGACTCACAACCTGTTGTTCAACAAGCAGCGGCTGGTTAACGCCCTGTTTCAGAATTTCCATCATACGTGCACCACGGTTCAGACGCGCCAGTGTCGATTTGTCCAAATCGGAACCGAACTGTGCGAAGGCTTGAAGCTCGCGATATTGTGCCAGATCCAGACGCAGTGTACCTGCAACCTTTTTCATAGCTTTGATCTGTGCGGAACCACCGACACGAGATACGGAGATACCCACGTTGATCGCTGGGCGTTGACCTGCATAGAACAAGTCTGCTTCCAGGAAGATCTGTCCATCGGTGATGGAGATTACGTTAGTAGGAATGTATGCTGATACGTCAGAAGCCTGTGTTTCGATAAACGGCAATGCCGTCAGGGAACCGCCACCACGCTCATCACTCAGCTTCGCTGCACGTTCCAGCAAACGGGAATGCAGATAGAATACGTCACCAGGGAATGCTTCACGACCCGGTGGACGACGAAGCAGCAAGGACAGCTCACGATAAGCTGCTGCTTGTTTGGACAGGTCATCATAAATGATAAGTGCATGCTCGCCCTTGTACATGAAGTACTCGCCCATTGCGCAACCTGCGTATGGAGCTATGTACAGCAGTGGAGAAGGATCCGAAGCAGACGCAGTCACGATGATGGTGTATTCCAGTGCACCGTGACGGCGCAGCGTTTCCACTACCTGTGCTACAGTTGATTGCTTTTGGCCAATCGCAACGTAGATACATTTTACGCCTTGACCTTTTTGGTTGATGATCGCGTCAATGGCAACCGAAGTTTTACCTGTTTGACGGTCACCGATAATCAGCTCACGTTGACCGCGACCGATTGGAACCATTGCGTCAATCGCTTTGATACCTGTTTGCATTGGCTCATGAACCGATTTACGGTCGATAACGCCAGGTGCTGCACTTTCAACAGGACGAGTTTCGGTAGCGTTGATTGGACCTTTGCCATCAACAGGTTGACCAAGCGGGTTAACAACACGACCCAGCATAGCTTCACCAACCGGAACTTCCATAATGCGTCCAGTACGTTTAACCTGGTCACCTTCGCGAATATCTGTATACGTACCGAGGATAACGACACCCACATTGTTAGCTTCAAGGTTCAGTGCCATACCCATTACACCATTGGAAAACTCAAGCAATTCGCCGGCCATTGCATTTTGCAGACCGTATACGCGGGCAATACCATCGCTTACCTGGATAACGGTACCGACTTCAACGACTTCAATATCGCTTTTGTATTGCTCGATTTGACTTTTAATCAATGTACTGATTTCTTCAGGTCTGATACTCAAGTCAGTCCCTCCTGTCTCTTATGCTTGTCTCCGAAAAGACTTTTCCAGACGTTCCAGTTTGCCTGAAACGCTACCGTCATACAGCTTGTCGCCGATGACTACTTTGAGTCCACCGATTAGTGACTCATCAATTACATTGTGTATACGAAGACGCTTGCCTGATAATTGACCAAAAGTAGCTGCAACCTCTGCCTGCTCCTGCTCTGTGAGCGGAAACGGCGTATACACACTTGCATCCGCAACATTGAGCTTGATGCTTACAATCTTGTTGTAGCTGTTCAGCAGTTCCGGAAATGCATCATACCGGCCGCGCTCGATCAGCAAAAGCATCGTGCGAAGCAGTGCATCAGAAATTTTGCCTGTGAAGACATTCTCCAGCACTTTCTCTTTACCTTCAAGCGATATATTCGGTGTCGCGATAAAATTACGGAAATCATGATCCGCTGCAAGCGCATCAACAACGGCTTTCAGTTCCTGACCTGTTTCTTCCACACGTCCCGTTTCGGACGCCGCTTCAAAAAGTGCCTTAGCGTAGCGGGATGATACTACAGTATCCCGGCTCATTGTCTGATCCCTACGTCTTTCAAGTAGTCATCCACGAGTTGCTCCTGCGCTTTCGGATCAACTTCTTTTTGCAATACTTTGGAAGCGATTTGTACGGATACCGCGCCGATTTCGCTGCGAAGTGCAGCCACAGCTTTGTCTTTCTCCGTTGCAATATCGCGTGCAGCCTCATTTTTGAGACGCTGTGTTTCTTCTTTTGCCTGGTTGATCAATTGCTCAGCCTGGCTGTTGCTCGTCAGGCGAGCTTGCTCGATAATATCTTGAGCATCTTTGCGCGCTTGGTTCAGCGCAGCTTTTTGTTCTTCTACAAATTGAGTTGCCTGATTACGCGTCTGAGCTGCTTCTTCCATCTGCTGTTTGATCAGTTCACGGCGTTTTTCCATAACCGAAAACAGCGGACCAAATGCATAACGATTTAAGAGCCAGTACAGGATCAAAAATGCAATAATTACAATAACGCCACTTGTCCATTCAAAATGCAAATCAGTTCACTCCTTCCCCGAAACTTCCAAATCAAAATCACATGAATGTTAATGAAGAAAAAATCGTCATTCTATACCTTCACGCACACATACGCTAAAAAGAAGGCGCGGATGGCTGTGGCCTTCCCCGCCAGTTCATTTGTTCTTTGTTTATGCTGCCGCGTAGAAAATGAACGCCAGTACTACACCGATGATTGGCAGTGCCTCTACCAGACCTACACCGATAAACATAACCGTTTGCAGTGTGGATTTCGCTTCTGGTTGACGAGCGATACCTTCTACCGTTTTACTTACGATCAGACCGTTACCAATACCTGCGCCCAGTGCGCCCAAACCTACGGCGATAGCTGCCGCCAGAAATGCTAATGCTCCCATTGAAAAAATCCTCCTTAGAGTGTGTGAATTATTATTTATGTTGAGCCCGGTATGAAGGGATATCCAACTTCCGAACTGTGAAACCAGTTACAAAAAACCATCAGACCACGCTATTCAAAATCCGCTTTCAAAAGTCGATAATGAGTTAATGATCCTCATCTGTCTCCAGCGATTGCGATATGTATACCATAGCCAGAATGGTGAAGACGAAAGCTTGGATCGTACCTACGAATAGGCTGAATCCCTGCCATACGATCAAGCCAAGAACGGAAGCGATTGCCCCTGCTCCGAACCAGAGTGTAGACATTTTGAGCAATACGGAAATTAGAACCTCGCCGGCAAAAATATTACCGAATAGACGCATTCCGTGTGTCAGCAGTTTGGAGAACTGCTCGATCAGGTTGATTGGGAAGAAGAAGAAGAACGGTTTGAAATAGTGTCCAAAATAGTGCTTCGGATTCTTCACAATACCCAGGAAATGAACCAGTACGAATACGATCAGTGCCAATCCCATTGCGGATGCAGCATCAGCAGTTGGTGATTTCCACCAGCCTACCTCAACGTATTCTTTACCTGAACTCAGACCATCGAGAACCGTTGTGAGCGGCAATCCGAAGAAATTCGCTGCACTAGGATCGGTATACTTGAATGGAATGACAAGCGGTAGACCGAGTATATTGCTGACAAAAATGAACATAATTAATGTCAGACCAAGGGATAAGAACGGTGCTCCTTTTTTGTAGTCCATTGTACTGGAGATCAATCCCTGTACGAATTCAACTACCCATTCCATAAAGTTTTGCAGTTTGCCTGGATTCTCTACAGATAAATTGCGTGTAGCCATCTTCGCTAAAATAAATACGATAACGCCACTCACAATCACCGTTAGAATAAGCGCAAGGTCAAAGTGTAAACTTCCAATCTGAACTATCGGTGCTTCATGCATTTTTCTCACCCCTTTCGTTGTCGGAATCTATCTTACTTTCGCGACGAGAAAGGATAAAGCCGATAACGACTAGCGCAAATGGTGCAAATACCAGACTACCTGCAAGAGCATGAATCTCGAATATTTGCGGGAATTCGACGGCTAAAATAACAGCCCCGATCGAAAAAGCCGCCCGCTGCGCAAAGCCCAAGCCTTTGAATCTTTTCCCTGTGCCGCTTGCTGCTTCATCGGTCATTTTCTGTACTTTCTTCGCCAGATACTTTGTATTCACAAAGCTGACTGCAGAACCTACAATCAGACCGAAAGCAATCGAACGATAGTCCGGAAGAATAGCGACAGCCACAAAGCAAAGGGCAAGAAAAACAAAGGTGGTCCGGGTCAGCCAATAAATGTAACTTGGTATTTCATTCATTCGGGTCCCCCACTATTTTCTTAATAATGACAATGATACCTACGATTCCTGCAGCTAACCCCGCGAGCACGCCTACAGCGATTCCGATTCCAGAACCATTCCATAGGCGGTCCAGCCAGGAGCCGAACCAGAATCCGGCGAGCGTACATACAGTCAGATCAATTCCGATCGCACTCACCAATCCAACTGCCTTCCAAGGCGATGGACCGTCCGGTTTGTGCGGTTGTTGTTCTGTCATTTTACACTCCACCCTCAGAATCCCAGTTCATTGTACTGAATCGTTCAAGTCTTTGTCAAACCATTTCGCTTTAGCACTTTAACGCAAAGTCTTCACGAATCATTACTTGGTACTGCGCGTGTAACCGCACGTACCCTACAGTATCACTGTATACTGCAACGCGCTTTTTCACAAGACAGCTTCAGAGCCTTTTTTGAACGTTGTGTGAAATTCTTCTGGACGCTCTTCCAAAACACCGTAATGATGCAAAATCGCATTGACAATCCGTTTGGAGGCTTGACCATCACCATAAGGATTAGCTGCTTCGCTCATCGAAGCATAGAGCTTGCTATCGGTGAGTAGTGCATGAGCACGTTCATAAATTGTAGCTTCGTCTGTGCCCACCAGTTCCAGTGTACCTGCATCCACCCCTTCTGGACGCTCTGTTGTGTCACGCAGTACAAGTACCGGTACACCAAACGAAGGAGCTTCCTCTTGCAAGCCACCTGAATCGGTTAAAATCAGATGGGTATGCGGGTAGAAGTTGTGCAAATCTACAACATCCAGCGGATCAATGAGCTTAATACGAGGATGGTTGCCCAAAATTTCATGAGCTGGTTCTTTGACGGCTGGACTTGGATGAACTGGATATACAATTGCAATATCCTCAAATTCATCAGCAATACGCTTCACCGCACGGAAAATATTACGATGTGGCTCGCCCTGGGATTCGCGGCGGTGAGCTGTCATCAACACGAGACGCTTGCCTTCTGCCCATTGCAATACGGGATGAGTGTAATCCTCCCGTACAGTATATTGAAACACATCCGTTACCGTGTTGCCTGTGATATACACGCTTGACGCAGGCTTATTCTCCTTATGAAGATTACCTGCGGACACAGAGGTCGGCGAGAAATGCAAATCAGCAAGCACACCGGTCAGTTGACGGTTCATTTCTTCCGGGTACGGCGACATTTTGTTCCATGTACGCAGTCCGGCTTCTACGTGACCGACGCTGATCTGCTGCATGAATGAAGCATAGCTTGCAAGAAACGTAGTCAGTGTATCGCCATGCACAAGCACGATATCTGGCTGAGCTTCGCGCAACACAGGCTCCAACCCTTGTAGCACACGAACGGAAATTTCATTAAGTGTTTGGCGATCCTTCATTACATCTAGATCGTAATCTGGCGTAATTTGGAACACTTCCAATACCTGATCCAGCATTTGGCGATGCTGTGCTGTTACGCAGACGATGGATTCGATATGTTCTGGATGCTTTTGCAATTCCAGAATGAGCGGAGCCATCTTGATCGCTTCAGGACGTACGCCAAAAATCGTCATTACTTTAATCTTTTTCATAATAATGGTTATACCTCGCTTTACTTAGTTCCGTAGAGACGGTCGCCAGCATCGCCCAGACCCGGTACGATGTAGCCATGATCATCCAGACGCTCGTCAAGTGCTGCTACATAAATGTCCACATCAGGGTGAGCATCCTGTACCGCTTTGACACCTTCAGGCGCTGCAATCAGGTTCATCATTTTGATCTGTGTACAGCCACGCTTCTTGAGTACATCAATCGCTGCAATGGCAGAACCACCCGTTGCTAGCATCGGATCAATGACGATCAATTCACGTTCCTGTACGTCGGTTGGCAACTTCACGTAATATTCAACAGGCTGTAGCGTTTGTGGATCACGGAACAGTCCAACATGCCCTACTTTTGCTGCAGGCAGCAATTTCAGTACGCCATCAACCATGCCAAGGCCCGCACGCAAAATCGGAACAAGACCTAGCATCCGTCCAGAAATGACTTTACCTTCTGTCATAACAACAGGTGTCTCAACTGGAATCGGTTCAAGTGGAATATCGCGCGTAATCTCATACGCCATCAAGGTAGCCACTTCATCGACAAGCTCGCGGAATTCCTTCGTGTTGGTGTTCACATCACGAATGAATGTGAGTTTGTGCTGAATTAAAGGGTGATCGCATATCACCAGTTTTGCCATGATTTTGTCCCTCCGGTATATGTTCAATAATAACAATAAATAAGTCCTCTGCACTGCATATGTAATCACAGACATACTGCATACGATTAAGGACCGGGGAAACTGCTTCCCCCGTAAATCTTGTCTATTATATCATTACCTAAGGTCAATTTCACCAGCAACTACATGGAGTTCATGCAATTCTCGAATCTGATAGTATAACGCTTACATTTTCCAAATGATAGCACAATCCTACTGAATTCGCCCAGTCTTTACTATTATAATAGTAAATGGCTTGAATGGGGTAAATTATTTTAATTTTTTCAAAAAAATTTATTAGCCCAAAATGGAAGCTATTGTGGATGTATTTGGATACGTTTCGTACCGTTTTTATTACATAAGTGCTATATTCCCTATTACGGACATCGCATTTTAAATATCCTTTTTTTGTCATATTATACATGAAACTGTACGCTTCGCCCAGTACATAAAATCGCTAGATTTCCAATCGCTTGAAAAGGAAGAACAATTAAAGAGCCCGCGATCCAGACAAGAGCGTACTCTGATCTGAACGCGGGCTGAATCATTTAACCCATGCGTACACTATTTTACCGTCCAACAAGCATAGCTCATTAAACCCTGTATTTATGCTATCAACACTAGCTTAGTATTTCACTTGCTCGTACAGCGGGAAACGGGAAGTCAGCTCAGCTACATCCTTGCGTGCTTGAGCAAGTACTGTTTCGTCTTTTGGTGCTTTCAGTGTTGCTGCGATAACTTTACCGATTTGCTCCATTGCGCCTTCATCCATTCCACGTGAAGTTGCTGCTGGTGTACCCAGACGGATACCACTTGTTACAAATGGGCTTGTCGGATCGAAAGGAATCGCATTTTTGTTCGTTGTGATTCCTACGGAATCAAGTACATGCTCTGCTTCTTTACCTGTAATGTTCACGCTACGGGTATCCACAAGCATTAGGTGATTGTCTGTACCGCCAGATACGATAGTCAGACCTTCTGCCACCAGTGTATCTGCCAATACTTTTGCATTTTTCACGACTTGCTGTGCGTAGGTTTTGAACGATGGTTGCAATGCTTCACCAAAAGCAACTGCCTTGGAAGCAATCACGTGCATGAGTGGGCCACCCTGTGTACCTGGGAATACCGCTTTGTCGATGGCAGCAGCCCATGACTGACGGCACATGATCAGACCCCCACGAGGACCGCGCAGTGTTTTGTGCGTTGTTGTTGTTACGAAATGGGCATGTGGCACTGGACTTGGGTGTTCACCCGCAGCCACCAGACCTGCGATATGCGCCATGTCGACCATGAACAATGCGCCTACATCATTAGCAATCGAAGCCAGCGCTTCGAAATCAATCGTACGTGGGTATGCACTTGCACCCGCTACGATCAGACGAGGACGATGCTTGAACGCTGCTTTGCGCACTTCATCATAGTCGATCAGGAAATTGTCTTCACGTACGCCATAAGCGACAAAGTTATACAGTAAACCAGATGCATTGACCGGGCTACCGTGTGTCAGGTGACCACCATGCGCCAGGTTCATACCGAGCACCGTATCACCAGGTTTGAGTGCAGCGAGATAAACAGCCATATTCGCCTGTGCACCGGAGTGAGGCTGTACGTTCACGTGCTCTGCACCGAACAGTTCCTTCGCACGATCGCGTGCGATATCTTCGACGATATCCACATGCTCACAACCACCATAATAACGTTTGCCTGGATAACCTTCTGCATATTTGTTCGTCAGTACAGAACCCATCGCTTCCATAACGGCTTCACTCACGATATTCTCGGAAGCGATCAGCTCGATATTGTCACGCTGACGTTTCAGTTCCAGTCCCATTGCTTCCAGTACTGCCGGATCGCTGTTTCTCAATTGCTCCATCATTGTTCATTCCCCCTGATCATTATTCGTAATTTAAAATAACAAGCGAGCGTGTAGAACACGCTGCATCAATCACAAGTTCCTTGTACCGTTGGCATCGGTGCATACACAGCACGCTCGCCGCCAATCAGCTTCGGACGTGTTCGGGCTGCCGTCACTCGCGCAGCGCCAAGAAATCGTAATGCTGGACGATACGGTACAGCTACTCTTTTCAAATGCATACCGATGAGTGTCTCTCCAATATCAATGCCGGCATGGGCTTCAATCGTCTCTGCCAGACAAGGCGCAGACAGGGTACTGTACGCATAGGCTGCCATCGAACCGCCCGCCTTAGGCACAGGTACGGCTGCAACCTCATCCAGTCGATAGCGATCCAGCGTCTCGCGCTCAACAACGAGTGCACGATTCAAATGTTCGCAGCATTGAAATGCCAGCTGAAAGCCAAATTCCTGCTGAACTTCGCGTATCCCTTCTACTAGCTCCTGCGCAATATCAAGTGTTCCTGATGTGCCAATATGCTGACCAGCAATCTCACTTGTACTCGCGCCAATAACCAGGATACTGCTTGGGCCAAGTTGAGCCTCTTCCGCTAATTCACGGGCAATGCGGGCAGCATCGCTCCGAATGGTACTCGTATTCTGTTGATCCTCCATCATATGAGCCTCCTTGTACAGCGTTCCCATGAACAGGATGCAATGAGCAGGGCTTTTCGCTCTGCCACTTCCTTTCTCATTATAACGCGGACATGAGACAACGGCGACCGTCGTTTGTAAAATACGCAAAAGAACAAAAAAGAGCAGGACACGCACATGATATGCGTATCTGCTCTTTGCCCAGGCGACCGGCCGTATGTTCCGATGCTCCATTGTGGTTCGTCTCCACTATCGTCGCCAGTTACATCGGATCTGCTCTTGTTTTTTTATCATACGGTATGTTTTTGGCAAAATCAAGGGTGGGGGAGGGGAAATTTCCACGTTTTTTTGTGGAAAAGGTGGTGCTAGAGGGGCACCACTCAGGTAAGGAATAAGGAAACGTCCTTAGGTGGAGCCCAGGAATCTATTTTATTAGGAGTGAAGGTAGATTCCTGGGCTCCAAGGTCGTCCTTTTTCCTTATTTCCTTGCCTTCGTTCCGTCGGGGTCGCATTAATTGACTTTGAGCAAAAGAGTGTGGAATATTTCCCCTTGTTGAGAGGGAAGCAATTGACTGCGATAGATCAAAATCTGGTTATAAGATTTTGTTTTGCTTTTAGCAGCCTCACTTCTCACTTCTCACTTCTCACTTCTCACTTCTCACTTCTCACTTCTCACTTCTCACTTCTCACTTCTCAAATGAATTTCCTTGATTGCTTGATACGAAACATCCATACTTTTATGTTTCATAGTACGGAATTTTATAGGGTTAGCCGAAGCGGTAAGTTTCTAGTTTGTCTAGTAGCTTTTCTAGCGCTTTACGGATGTCGGCGGCGGCGAATTCGTAGTCGTCGCGGGTTCCGCCGAAAGGGTCTACGATGTCGAAGCCGGGGATGCGTTGTTGGATTTCGATCAGTCGTTGGTGGTCAGCAGCATCAATGGACTCGCCTAGTGAGCGCCGGATTTCGATGGATGCATATAGTTGATCCAGCTCTTCTAGATCGTTTAGGATCTGCTGGTCATTTTCTGCGAATTCCTTAAGTGTATACACTTTGCCAGCTGCGGACGGGAATCTGGCGAGTACGTGTTGTTTATGACTGCCGGTTAGCGTTAGAACGAGATCTGCCCAGTTTAGCAGGTCTGCGGTTAGGGAAGAAGATGTGATCTGATCCTGAATCTGATGATCTCGCAACACGGCTTCCGCGTGTCTGGACATGGACATACCATCTACAGCAGCTACGCCAGCAGAACGAACGTCTACAGAGATGCCCCGTTCCTTTGCCAGCTTGCGCATAAAGCCTTCTGCCATCGGACTGCGGCAGGTATTACCGGTACATACAAATAAAATATGGTGCATGCTCCTGCCTCCCATTCCTTTGTTATTCGGAGTTGCCTGTAGATATACATGCTATCCGTGAAAGGTATTATATCAAAAGATCCTTATATAGCACTAGGAAGGGCTGAAGCTTCGAGATAGATAGAGCTTCAACTCCACATATCGAACCTACGTATACTCTTATATAGAAACTACAATTTATAGAATATATAATTCGTTGATCTATGATGATATTAGACCCGGATAATTTGGCCGCCTGCTGCCTTGTTCAGTCGATTCATGACGGCCAAGCCAACGCCCTCTTCGGCGCAGCCTTGTGCAAGTATGAATGTAATATTCGCTTCGTCAAATTCGCGCAAGCGTCCATATAGCTGGCTCGCCGCTTCTTCTAGCCTAGTTAAGCTTCCTAGTGTGAGGCGAAGTGACCCTTCATACACCGCCTCATCCTCGTCAAATACAAGTACGCCGGTTCGTTCACCACGTGTCTGCGCTTGGGCAAGCTGCTGCTTCATCAATGCGGATACGTCGCTCAGGCGATCGCCTATTACGATGCTCATATTTCCTTGCGGTGCGTAGTGGGCATATTTCATACCAGGTGCGCGCGGTGCCACTTCTGCTGCTACACCAGATAGCGCTGGATCTAGTTCTACCCGATCTGCAATGGTTAGCAATTGCTCGCGTGTGATCCCACCTGGACGTAAGACGAGAATGCTCCCATCTGTCTGCACTTGAACAACTGTCGATTCTACGCCCACACCAGCACTGCCTCCGTCCACAATCCCGTTGATCCGTCCATTCAGATCATCCGCTACATGTGCAGCCGTAGTTGGGCTTGGACGACCCGAACGATTGGCGCTTGGTGCAGCCAGTGGACAGCCTGCTGCTGTGATCAGTGCTAGCGCAACCGGATGATCTGGCATACGTACGCCGACCGTATCCAATCCTGCAGTTACACGCGGAGATAACGCCTTTTCCCGTACAGGCATAACAATCGTAAGCGGGCCCGGCCAAAAGGTGTCCATCAGCTGTTGCTCTACAGGTAGAACACGCTGAACGAGTGGTTCTAGCTGACTTTGCTGCGAAATATGGACAATCAATGGATTATCTGACGGTCTGCCTTTAGCTGCAAATACGGCTTCAACCGCAGACGTATTACGTGCATCTGCGCCAAGTCCGTATACCGTTTCGGTTGGAAAGGCAACGATACCGCCTGAGGCAAGCACAGTCCCTGCTTCTTGCAAGTTTGCCATAGCATCTGTATTTTCAAGAGCAGACCAGAGCTGCATAGATGAATCTACTGAACCATTCTCTCCACTTTTAACTTGAGCTTGTGGTTCAGATTGCTTGGTTGATTGTTGATGGTTCTCCATTGTTACGAACCTCCTTTCGCCTATAATAATGGGTATGGATTTTATGCTGTGCAAAAATCATTTTTTCATTTTAGCTCGCGTTGGAAAGTCACTAACGCTGGAATAATGATATGTGATTCGATAGCTTCGATTATGAGGTGTACGATGTGAGTTCGACTCTACATAGTCATAATCGAAACGCAAGCTTTAGCTCCAATGTTATGGTTGGTTATGATCCTTTGCAAAATAAATCCCTAAAAATTACACATATAAAAACCGCTCCATAATAACAAAAGGAGAGCCACAGGCTGTGCCGGGTTCTCCTTTTACATCCTGCTCGCGCTATGTTTTATGTTCTCGTTCAGCTTGGTGATTAAGAAATTTCCATCCATCATCCATCATCCATCATCCATCATCCATCATCCATCATCCATCATCCTATAAAGTATGACAGAACAGCGACTTCATCTAGGACAAAAAACTTACGATTAACGCAATATGCCTTATATATCTTCGCTTATTATTTTAAATTCCGAACAATGATCAGATGAAACGTCGATCCTATGACTCGCTAAGCGCGCACTATCTAAAAAGCTCCCGCTATAACGAGCTAGCATAGTCTATCCCTGCGCAGCTCGGCGGGTATAACGTCCCGTACTCTCCACCGATAGCTCATCTGTATCCACCTGACTATGCACACGAATACTCATCACAAGCCCCATACATGCCATATTCATCAGCAGCGACGTACCGCCGAAGCTAATAAATGGCAGCGTAATACCCGTTAGTGGCATCAAGCCGATAAACATACCGATATTTTCAAAAATCTGATATAGCAGCATCGCCACAATACCGATGATCAAATAAGGCCCGGCACGCTCCCGACATTCCAGTGATACAAGCACAAGCCGATGAATGAGTGTGAAGTACAGCAACAATAATACAGCAGCGCCGATAAAGCCGAACTCCTCAGCCACAACGACAAAGATCGAATCGGAATAGGTCAGTGGAACACGCTCCGACTGGACCGAACTTCCCTTCATATAGCCTTCTCCGCTCAGACCGCCTGAGGCAATCGCAAGCTTGGCGTTTCGCGTATGGTAAATCGCTTTTTCCGTTGCTTCGTCTGGCATCAGCCACGGATCTATCCGTTCGATCCAGTGCTCCCGATTGACGCTCTCAAAATAAGCCTCAATGTTATCGTGATATGCCACATAACTCCGAATTCCTACGATTACAAGTGTAACCATAATGATCGTAATGAAAGCTGCCTGCGTATATTTCATATTACCGATCCACAATAAAGCCATTGTAATAATCAAATAACTAAGCGCATTCCCAAGGTCATTTTGTGCCATAACAATGGCAAACGGTACAAATGTAATACCAAGTAGCGGAGTGATATCACGCCAGAAGCCAAGCTTGAGCTTACGCTTGCTTGCCAGCATGACAGACAGGAACATAATCAGTACCATTTTGAACAGCTCTGCCGGTTGCAAGCTCACTCCACCTAGATTGAGCCAGCCTTGCGCATTATTTAGCGTGCTACCAATAACCATAACGAGCAGCAATAGCATTAATCCGCCAATATAAATGTATAAAACATATTTTAGCCAGAAGCGATAATCGACCAGAGCCATCACGAAAAACACAATGAATCCGAGCGCATAATAGATCGCCATCTTGCTCGTTGAATCACCAAACTTTGCACTCGAATGGGTCGCACTATAGATCACGACCAAGCTTGTCGCCATCAATATCAGAAGTATCGTAAAAAGTGTCCAATCGACTCGCTTCAGCTTTGTGATCATCTCTGTCCCCTTTTCGGTTTAGCCCTCTGACACCTGATCTAGTAGTCCGATCACATGTCGCTCAATGCCTGCAAGGTCTTTTATGATATGAATCTCTGTGTAGCCTGCTTGACGAACCATCTCAGCAACATCTTGCGCTTGCCCCATTCCTAGCTCAAATGCAACCATACGTGGTTGCTTCGCTAGCAGAGATAACTGAGACATCATGATCCGGTAAGGCCCAAGCCCATCCGGCCCACCTGCCAATGCACCTAATGGCTCGTGTTCACGTACTTCTGGTTGTAGTCCAGCAATATCTGCATCAGGAATATAGGGTGGATTGGAAACGACGATATCAATCTCATAACCCGCAAAAGGCTCTAATAAATTGCCTTCTTTCCATCCGATCGTTATGCCTTGACGTTGACTGTTTTGCTGGGCAACCTGTAGAGCCTCGGGCGAAATATCACTTGCCCATATCTCCCACTCTGGGCGAAGCCGTGACAATGTGAGCGCAATTGCTCCACTGCCAGTACCAATATCCACACATACGCATGGACGACGATGATGTTCCACAGAATGATCCAGATCAGCTATTGCTTTACTTGTGTGTAAACTACTGCTATCTATAGAAAGTTCCCCGTGGAACATTGAGCTTGTTTCCATCTCATCTGCTTGGAATACTATAGGAGCTTGTTCTGTACCCGCTCGATTGCTTGAACAGACAAGCTTTGCTCCAAGCTCAGCGACAGCCTCGACCAGTAGTTCTGTTTCTGGACGCGGAATTAATACTGCCGGCGTCACCTGGAACACCTCGCCGTAAAATTCCTGTTCTCCGATAATGTACTGGGCGGGTTCACCTGCTGCTTTGCGTCGTACTGCCTCTTCCCATGCGACTTGTCGCTCATAAGGAAAAGGATCAGGTAACGCCATATAGTAGCCTGCACCGGATAATCCAAGCACCCATTCCAGCAGCAGCCTGGCATTGGACTCCGGCTCCATCACCTCATGCTGTCTGAAAAAAGAAGAAGCCTCAACATAGGCTTCTCGTATGCTTTGCTGCGGCTTCATTGTAAAAGGAATGGCTGTCAATGGCTTACGCCTCTTTGGTCATCAGCTCGGCTTGTTCAGCCAGCGTTAGCGCGGAGACAATCTCTTCGATCTCACCATTCATCACATGATCCAGCTTGTGCAAAGTCAAGCCGATCCGGTGATCGGTTACACGGCTTTGCGGGAAGTTGTAGGTACGAATACGCTCACTGCGATCACCCGTACCGACTTTACTTTTACGCTCGCCTGCATATTTGGCTTCTTCCTCCTGACGCATCATATCCGAGATACGTGCACGCAGAACTTGAAGTGCTTTTTCCTTATTGGAGTTCTGTGACTTGCCATCCTGACAGGTCGCTACGATGCCTGTTGGCATATGAGTTACGCGAACTGCCGATTTGGTTGTGTTGACAGACTGACCGCCTGCACCACTGGAACAGAATGTATCGACGCGAATATCGCGATCATGAATCGCAATATCCAGCTCTTCGGCTTCTGGCATGACAGCTACCGTGGAAGTAGAGGTATGAATGCGTCCGCCAGATTCGGTGGTTGGAATACGCTGTACACGGTGAGCGCCGCTCTCAAACTTGAGCTTGCTATACGCGCCGCGTCCATTAATCAGAAACGTCACTTCTTTGAAGCCACCCAGATCACTGACATTCGTATCCAGCACTTCGACCTTCCAGCCTTGTGTATCGGCAAAGCGAGTGTACATCCGGTACAGATCAGCTGCAAATAATGCTGCCTCGTCGCCACCAGCTGCACCGCGAATCTCTACAATGACATTTTTGTCGTCATTCGGATCTTTAGGCAGTAGTAAAATATGAATGAGTTCTTCTAGCTCATTCTTACGTGTGGACAGCTCATCAATCTCGAACTTGACCATCTCGCGCATCTCATCATCCAGCTTCTCGCCTTGTAGCTGCTTGGCTGCTTCGAGTTCTTCAGTGACTTTGCGGTATTCGATATATGCTTCATAGGTCGGCTGCAAATCCGACTGTTCCTTGGAATAATCACGTAGACGCTTGGAATCACTTGCTACGTCTGGATCACACAATAATTCACTCAATTTGTCATAACGATCAGCTAATGCCTGTAAACGATCTAACATAGGTAACCACCTCTTTAATTGTTCATTTGCTTGGAATGCATGTAGCCGAAACGGCTTATCTGAAAAAATGTCTGCTCTCTTGCTACTCCTGCAGTTGGAGCAGAAAATAGGCTCAACCTTTTGCATCTTTGTATAAAAAGAAAAACCCTGCTTCTGACAGCATTCTAACGATTCATGACTCCAACGACGAATGCACAAAAATACAAGGTTACGACTCTTGATTATAGCATAGAGTATGACATTTTCCTATCTTAAATTAAGCGAATAGTAAGGATATTTTTATTTGAAAAAGCTCCTTTCTCATTCGCTTCGTTTAGAAGAACGCTAACACTGGATTAGTATGGATTTTTTACTTCGTAAAAATCCTTTTTTCATTTTCCACCGTGTTAGAAGAGCACTAACACTGGATTAGTATGGATTTTTTACTTCGTAAAAATCCTTTTTTCATTTTTCCCCGTGTTAGAAGAACACTAACACTGGACAGGTTTGCTTTGGATGATTTTGTTTATCTATACTAAGGATATGAACAGCCGTACATATATCGTAGGTTGGATAGCGGTGTGTTCGATTCCGTTTAGGATAGACCCATAGATTATGAGGAGGTTGTACAGTTGGAAAAAGTAGCACTTGGTAAACAAGGACTCATGGTTTCACGTCTCGGACTCGGTTGTATGGGTATGTCGGAATTTTATGGCGAACAGGATGATCAAGAATCATTACGCACGCTGGATGCAGCATTCGAACGTGGGATTAGCTTTTATGATACAGCGGATATGTATGGGAGCGGACGAAACGAAGAATTTATCGGGCCATTTATTCAGAAGCATCGGGATGAAGTGATTCTTGCTACGAAGTTTGGTAATGTACGCGGCGAAGATGGCTCGTATCTCGGCATTAGCGGTAGACCGGAATATGTACGCGAAGCCTGTGAAAAAAGTTTGAAACGACTGGGTGTTGATGTGATCGACCTGTATTATCAACACCGGGTTGATCCAAATGTGCCGATCGAAGAAACAATTGGTGCAATGGCAGAGCTTGTGCGTGAAGGTAAAGTCCGTTATCTGGGAATGTCGGAGGCAGCACCAGATACGATTCGCCGTGCACATGCGGTCTTCCCGATCTCGGCACTGCAAACGGAATATTCACTATGGAGCCGTGATGTAGAGGATGAGGTGCTGCCAGTATGCCGTGAGCTTGGTATTGGCTTCGTTCCGTATAGCCCGCTCGGACGTGGCTTCTTGACCGGGCAGATTCGTTCGTTTGACGATCTGGCTGAGGACGATTTTCGTCGTTTCTCTCCACGCTTCCAGGGTGATAATTTCCAAAAGAATCTCGATCTGGTTGATCGTATTCGCGAAATTGCGGCCGAAAAGAATTGTGCTCCTTCACAGCTGGCTCTCGCATGGTTGCTTGCTCAGGGCGAGGATATCGTACCGATTCCAGGCACGAAAAAATCGAAGTACCTGATTGAAAATGTAGGTGCGGTGGATGTGAAGTTAACGACAGAGGAATTGCAGCGCATCGACGCCGCAGCGCCAAAAGGTGCGGCTGTAGGGGATCGTTATGCGGAAAGTGGAATGAACACACTGAATCACTAAGTTGTCGTTAATAGAACAATACTTCGATCGTGTGAAGATACGTACTAACTTAGGATTTGATTATCTACTCATCCTTTCTCTTTAATGTGATCCATTTTATTCAAGCGGCGATTTAGAGGACACCTCCTCTGCTCGGCGCTTTTTGGTTTGGATAGGATATTTTTGGTATACATCCTTATTTATATTGTTAGGACTGGTTTATATTTCTGCGTCTTTATACCGATACATAGAAGAGAAAATGGGATGTATATAGTGATATAGAGCAAGTTAACCACCAGATGATCGACATGGGATTCGATTACAATTACATATAGGAGTGAACAAGCAATTATGAAAAGATTTAATAAAATTAGTTTTGGCGAATGGAGAGGATATTTATTTTTTTCGATCCTATGGCTCGTTATTTTGCTATTTACAATACTCGTAGGGTACAGACAAGGACTTAGTAACCTTTTCATCCTAATGCTCATCATATTGCTCGCCTATTCGCCTAGCTATTTCTGTAATTTAATGCTGAATCCACGTACCCGACATTATCAGCCTCGCCGCGGTTTTGGTTACTACCGCTTATCGAATAAAACGAATTCTATCTTATTGTATATGTCCTATGCGTTGAATCTACTAGCCTTAATGTTATTTTTCTTTAGTAGTGTATTTAGCTGGTGGATGCTCTTGATCGGATTAGCTGTGGCTTCAGTTGTTCCTCTAAATACGTATATTCAGATTATAACGACACGTCGTGAGATGAAACGACGTATGCAGCGGCTCACACCATTGTACTCTTCTCGTATTCTTATGCGCGAAGAGGTGATCCTAGCAGCACATAGTAATGTATCCGGGCATACATGGAGTATGTTGGAGCAATCTCCTTCGTACCGAAGTATTAACTGGATGCAGTACGAAAACAATCCTGAAGATACGCCTCTACACCTGCTAGCAGTTACTGAGCATGAATTGATTATGTGTACTCAAAAAAAGGGCAAAGCCTTTATCTTTTCGACTATACCACTTACTGAAATCCGACAACTGTATGTGTCTAGCTTATCCTATGAAGAAATTCTAACTTCGAGTATGCCAAAATTAAACAATGAAATGCTCGTTATCGGCAATGGCAACTACAGGCAATATCATTTTGAATTTCCTAAAGGCTTGAACCACACCATACGCCCATTTGTTACACAACTCTTGCTTTGTATAGATGAAGCGCATCGAAGAGGTTCTGGAAATTATGTATCCCCGGAACGTAAGCATTCCGCTTATGTGCCATTTGAGCAGGTTCCAATGCTATCTAGCACAGACGAAATCTATCTTCCCTTCATGAAACCATCTCGATAGAACAAAAGGTTAGCGAACAGTGTAAGAGTCTCTATCTAGGTATCTTTTGGACACGACATCGTAGCTTAAAATAATTCAATACGTATGACGGTGCTAAGCGAATACACTCATGCTTGGATACTATGTATCACAAAAAAAGCCGGATTGACCAGCAATGGATGTAGGATTACCTCATCCATGCTGAATCAATCCGGCTTTTCTTCATGGGTGCATGTAGCTATTAATCGCGCCATAGCTACTACGCACACATCGTACTTATTTTACACGTTAAAACGGAAATGCATCACATCGCCGTCTTTTACGATATATTCTTTACCTTCCAGACGCAGTTGACCGCGCTCCTTCGCACCGTTCATCGAACCCGCACTTACCAGCTCGTCGTAACCTACAACCTCAGCACGGATAAAACCGCGTTCAAAGTCACTGTGGATGACGCCAGCAGCGCCAGGAGCTTTGGTTCCTTTACGGATGGTCCATGCGCGTACTTCTTGTACACCAGCTGTAAAGTATGTGTACAGACCGAGCAGACGATAAGCCGCTTTGATCAGACGGTTCAGACCGGATTCTTGCAGACCGAGCTCTTCGAGGAACATCGCACGATCTTCATCTTCCAGCTCAGAAATGTCGGCTTCCACCTTCGCACTGATCGGAACGACCTCAGCATTTTCACCTGCGGCAAATTCTTTTACTTTGAGTACGAAAGGATTCGTGTCGGCTTCGGTTACGCCATCTTCACTTACGTTCGCTGCGTACAATACTGGCTTCATGGTCAGCAGATGCAGGTCGCGGATGATCAGACGCTCGTCTTCGGTCAATTCCATGCTACGTGCAGGCATATCGTTATACAACGTTTCCTTCACGCGCTCCAGAATCTCGATCTCTTGAGCGTACTGCTTGTTGCCGCCCTTCATGTTCTTCTTCGCACGATCAATACGCTTTTCTACACTGTCCAGATCGGCAAGTACAAGTTCCAGATTAATCGTCTGAATGTCGCTGATCGGATCAATTTTGCCATCGACGTGTGTAATGTTCTCATCTTCAAAACAACGAACAACGTGTACGATCGCATCGACTTCACGGATGTGAGCCAGGAATTTGTTACCCAGACCTTCGCCTTTGCTCGCGCCGCGTACCAGACCTGCGATATCGACAAATTCAAACGCAGTTGGTACGGTTTTTTTCGGTTCAACCAGCTCGGTCAATTTGTCCAGACGCTCGTCTGGTACTTCAACGATACCTACGTTTGGATCAATCGTACAAAACGGATAGTTTGCGGATTCTGCGCCCGCCTGTGTGATTGCATTAAAAAGTGTGGATTTACCGACGTTAGGCAATCCAACGATACCAGCTTTCAAAGCCATTTATGCTGACAACTCCTATATTTGAATTGGTGACAGACTCTTCTGAATTTCCACACTATTATATATGACAACCTCAGGCGTGGCAAACGATTAAACGATAAATTGTTCAGCTTGTCCTTTGAGGTCGACAGCGAGTCGGTTCAAATTGCCGGAAATGTCCGATAATTCGGCTACCGATTGCTGCTGCTCCGTAGCACTGGCAGATACTTCTTCGGTCATGGCAGATGTTTGTTCGGTCGTAGCTGCAATATGACTCAGATGTTCTTCCACCTCACGGCGAATATGCTGCATCCGGTCTGTATTGCCCGACAAATCCTGAGCAAGACGCTGTACATCTTCAGACACACGGCTCACCTGTTCAAAGGATTCCATACATTCAGTAATACGACTTTCCTGTTGCTCGGCAGATACGAGACTTTGCTCAAATTCCACATGAATCAAACGAATCTGCTCGACGAATTGACCTAAAATGCGATCAATCTCTCGAATGGACTCTCCGGACTGCTGCGCAAGCTGCCCCATCTCATGAGCAACGACAGCGAATCCTCTACCAGCTTCACCTGCTCGGGAGGCTTCAATCGAGGCATTGAGCGCGAGAATCTGTGTTTGTTTGACAATGCTCTGTACCTGTCCACTGATTCCAGTTGCTTCGCGCGACTTCTCCGCCAGTGTGCTGGATAGCTGCTGTAACTGCTGCACACTCGCTACGCTTGCTTTCCCCTGCTCGAGTAATATCTCATGCTCTTGCAGAACGGTGTTACGTACGCTAGTAAGCTGATCTGCCGTCGCTGCAAATTGATGCACATACGTACCAATCTCGTCGATAATACCGCCGAGTCTTGCCGACTGTTCCACCGAATGCTCGGTTTGCTCTGCCTGTTGACCTGCACCAGTAGCAATCTCTTGAATCGCTCGAGACAGCTCTTCAGTCTGACGTAGCGTACCACCTGCAACTTCCTCAATATAGCCAGATGACTGCTGCAATGTAGTCGAGCTGTGCTGAATGCTCTCAATCATCCCCGTAATATGCTGAATCATCGCATTATTCAGATCGCTAATTTCGCCCAGCTGATCGCCAGTTAAGCGCTGGGACGGCACAGTCAGATCCCCCGCAGTCACTTTTTCCATACTGCGCTTGATCTCGCTCACCTGTCGTAGCATCCGGCGAATGAACATCATCGCAGCTATCGTAGCCAGTATGAATACACCTGCAAAAATCGGAATGACAAGCTTATACGCTTCCTTGATCGTTACCGAGTAAACCGAATTGACTGTGTTCGCTGAAATATCAATGCCGAGATAACCAATCACCTTACCGGCATCATCGCGAATCGGCATAAAGGTGGAAAATAACTCGCCCCACTCTGGATCGTTGGACACATTCGTGGTGATCGCCTGTCCTGCCAACAATGCGGATGTACGATCGGCGCCGAGTGTAAGTTCGGTATCGTATGGGCTATAATCTTTATCATCCCATGCAGCACCATCGACGGTGTAAAGCCATTGGTCATCCACCCGTTTGAACATATACACGTATAACGCACCTGTCTCTAAACGTACATTGTTTAGACGCTGACGCAGCTCTTTGTATGGCGTGCTCTGTTCAGGATTCGCACTCTTGTCCATTTGCTGAATCGCATTTTTATCAAGCTGAGCGATTGTATTCGTTGCTAGCATCTGGTTATTTTGCTGTAGCGTCGATAAGGCTGACTTTTGGATCAATAATTGAGTTGTCCACATTGTCATTCCGCAAATGAGCAATAATGGCACTAAAATAATTAAGTATAATTTGGGGCGAAGTCCCAATTGGATAAATGGATGCTTCTTCATGTTGTTACTCCTCCTTGTGATGCCTCTCCTGATAGTTCAAAGTACCCATTTATTATCGTCTATAAGCAACTTATTTTGTATAGCTATTAAGTTATTTTGTTGAATTTTGTCGTAAATTTTCAGAAAATTTCTGTTAACGACTATTTCATGAATGTTTTTCAGTTGATTTCTCATAAAAAATGAATAAATAAATATCAAAAAGACCTCACTGGGCCAGTGGGTCTTTTCATGGTTTAGGTTATTTTTCATTAAATAGGACCATCGTTCAAAGTAGAGGTCATAGAGCAACTACTCTAGCAAAATGATAATCATAAGGTGCTTAGACCAGGATTCTTATCGCTCCCCTTCTCCCTTACCTACTCGATTCGGTAAAGTCGCTCTGTTCCTTGCAGCTGTTTGAGCGACGCGGCTCCAATGCCGAACATTGCGGCAGACAGCTCTAGCTCTACACGTGCTAATACTTGCTCTAGCGCTTCTTCTGATTCGACAGCAGCGCCCAGCAAAGATCGTCCGAATCCAACTAGATCCGCTCCAAGCGCGATCGCTTTGGCTGCATCAACACCGGTATACAAGCCTCCACTCCCAATTAACGGAACTGTCGGCAATGTGCGTCTTACATCGCGAATGCAATCTGCTGTCGGATAACCCCAGCCAGCAAAAGCTTCAGCAGCGATTCGCCGTACCGGATCATGGCTACGGAACTTCTCTACCTGACTCCAGGATGTACCGCCTGCACCTGCCACATCAATGAAAGCCATGCCTGCATCTGTAAGGCGCTGTGCAGTCTCTCCATCTATGCCCCAGCCGACTTCTTTTACCCCAACCGGAACATGGAGTGCAGCAGCTACCTGTTCCATACGTCCAAGCAAACCAGCAAAGTTCACATTGCCTTCCGGTTGAAATACTTCTTGCAGGCTGTTCAAATGCAACACGAGCGCACTTGCTCCTGCCAGTTCAACCGCACGGCGGCACTGGTCGATCCCAAAGCCATAATTCAGCTGCACCGCACCCAGATTCGCAATGATCGGAATATTCGGTGATTCAGCACGCACATTAAATGTCGCTGATAGCTCGTCATGTTCAATCGCCGCACGTACCGAGCCAAGCCCCATCGCCCAGCCACGACGTTCTGCCACACGTGCTAGACGCTGATTAATTTGCCCGGTAGCAGCGCTCCCTCCGGTCATGGAGCTAATTAACAAGGGTGTCTGTAGCTTTGTACCAAAGAACGAGGTAGTCAGATCAATCTCAGCAAAATCAATCTCCGGCAGCGCCTGATGGCGAAACCGATAACGTTCAAAACCGGGCGTAATCCCTTCCCCGGCTACATTTTCCTCAAGGCATAGCCGAACATGCGCACTTTTACGATCTGAAATATGTCCGTTCTCATTTTCATGTTGATGAGTCATATCCGCTTCCTTCCTGTTTATGACGTATTGTCCCATACCTGGCAGGGTCGCTTATCGCTTCGCTTTACAGCGTTCAGCCCTGTCGGCGTAGACTATACCGGAGAGCAGCATAGATGAACGAGCTTCTATCTCTACTGCTTACTTGATTTCAACATACCAGCTTCCTTCTGCCATTCAGCAGATAAAGCACTGCTTCCCCTTCACTATACCAGCAATCCAGTCCAAGCCATATGGAATTTTACAATGAAGCGATACCTGAGCTTCATCCTTTGCTAGCGATATGCTGTGCTACTAGCTGACCAGACAACGTAACAATGGGCGTTCCCCCGCCAGGATGCGTAGTGCCGCCTACATACCAAAGCCCTTGAACATCCTTACTTCGATTACCTGGACGGAAAAAGGTCTGCTTCGCTCCATTAGACGAAATGCCATAGATGGCTCCGCGGTGTGCATATGTATCTCGTTCAATATCCTCTGGCGTATAATGCTGCCACACCGGACCACTGCGAATCCCTTGTAACCCATAGCTCTCTAGCATCGAAGCAATACGTTCTCCATACGCTTGCTGCTGTTCCTGCCATTTCCATTGGGACGAAGTATACGGTGCATTTGCGAGAATGAACAGATTACTTCCACCATCTGGTGCCATATGTGGCTCTGAATATCCCGAATGACATAGATACAGCGTTGGATCGGTTGGAGCCGACTTTTCACTGAAGATCGACTGGAACTCCGGCTGATACTGCTCCGGGAAAAAGACCGTATGATGTAACAGCTGATCGTAGCGCTTGGGTACACCTGCCAGCGTTACAAAGCCTGATAGCGAAGGCTCATACGAGTTAATTCGCGCATCGCTCAAGGAAGGCCGCTCCTGCTCTGTAAGTAGACGTGCTGTTGAACTGAGCACATCGCCATTAACGATCACAAGCGGTGACCCATAATCGCCGCGACTCGTTTCCACACCTGTTACACTTCCACTTCTAACCGCGATGCGTGTCACTTCCGTATCAGTTTCAATCGTCACGCCAAGTTCCTTGGCGAGTGTAGCCATACCCTGTATGATCTCACTCGTCCCTCCGCGCACACCGTACACACCATCGACCGCTTCCACATGCGCTAGCATCGCAAAAATCGCGGGTGCCTGATAAGGCGATGCGCCAACATAGGTTGCATATCGCCCTAGCAGCATCAGCGTATTGGGATGACGAAAATACCGTTGTAGCAATGTTTGCAGCGTCGTTAGGGGACGGACCCGCAACAAGCCTCGTCCCATCGACGGCTTCACTTTATCCCGCCAGGACAATAACAATGTATTCAAAAACTGCTGATCGGCTTCACGATATAACTCGCTTGCTTCCTGCAAAAATCGAGGATAATTACGCGCATCCTCCGGGCTATACGCCGCAATCTGCTCTGCCGTATAGGCTGCGCTACGACTCAGGTCAACGACATGCCCATCGGCAAACACATTACGTGTACGCGGCTCAAGCTCATAGAGCTGAACATAGTCATCCATCTGTCGCCCGGCACGTTCAAATACACTACGAAATACATGAGGCATCGTGATCGTGCTTGGCCCTCGATCAAAGTGATATCCGTCTATCTTCAGCGACTGTAGCTTGCCTCCAATGGTCGGCTGCTTCTCCAGCACGGTGACTTCATAGCCCTCTGTAGCAAGTCCGATCGCACATGATAACCCGCCGAATCCAGCACCGATGATAATTGCCCGGCGCGATCCGGATTGTCCATTATTGTTCATCCATACGTCCTGCCCTTCCATCGGTATCCTTTTCCATTCAGGCTGGCAATCCATGAATCCAGTAGAATCAAGATCAGACATGCGGCACTGATCGGCATGAGCAGCCCCAGCCAGAAGCTTTTGCCACTAAAATGATCAATGATTCCCTTCGTGATCATGCCAATCCCTGTTGCCATACCTGCCCATCCAGCCAGTACAGGTTGCCCTGTCGATAAAGCCCAGATCAGTGTAGCAAGCGGCAACAAAAATAACAGTGTATAGAAAATCGTCACGCCAAATACAAGCAGTGGATTACGCCCCGTTCCTGCGAAAATATTCTTCTTGTACCCTTCCCACACTTCCGCTGCATTGCGGTACATACGCGCCGACGTATGGTGATGCACATCTGCCAGCGTCACCGGATCACCTGCCTGCTTCACCGCTCGCGCCAGTTCCATATCTTCGACGATATGATTATAAATATGCGCATGACCACCGCTACGTGTATAGCTATCTCGGTGGATCATCAGCCATGCACCTGTTACCGCAAGAAACACCGGACGTGGGCTGCGACGAATCATCATAATCGGCAAATGATATCCGATGATAAATGCCATCATCGGCACGACAATATGCTCAAGCCAGGTGCCTGTCTCCATACGCGGAAAGCCACTAATCAGCCCTGTACGCTGAGCACGTGCCGTAACCATTGCTGCTTCTAGCGCGTCTCGCTCCAATCTCACATCTGCATCGACGAATAACCACCAATCACCGCGAGCATGAAGCGATAGCTGGTGACACGCATACGACTTCCCGAGCCAGCCTTCCGGTAACGTTCCGCCATGAAATAATCTAATCCGATCATCATGAGCCATTACTTTACGGATCTCTGCTTCGGTATGATCCTCGGAATGATCATTCATCACCAGAATCTCAAGCTCTACCGTATCGGTACGACAGGCGCTAATCGACTCCAGACATTCTTGTATATTCAATTGCTCATTACGGGCTGGAATCAGTACCGATAAGAGCGGCTTCTTATCCGCTTCAGGAGCCTGTTCGGGAAAATCATATTGCTGCTCCCATGATTGTCGCTGTACCGGTCTACCTAATTTCGGCATCTGTGCCAGATTCCAGATTGTAAACGCAAGCTGGAGCACTAACCAGCAGGTAATCACGATTAACAACAGTTCCATCGACTCACCTTTTTCTCCATTTGCGGTATTGGTCATACTTGTCATCTGTAGAACGGCGCCTTGGAATCAAGTCATATCCTTCTGCCAGATCGCCTGATGTTGTCATCATATGCTGGCGATGACGATCTAGCTGTTCGGTCAATTGCTGTTCAAGCTGTTCACTACAGGCAGCAGCAGACAAGCTACGCCAATCCTCATGAATCGGAGCACCGATCTCAATCCCCGCCTGTAACCGGGAATGCTGAAATAAACCATAATACAGCGTCACCGGAATAACAGGCACGGATACAGACGATTGACGTAGCAGCAGGCTAATGCCAGAGCGAAAATCAAGTGGACGTGTATCCAGATGACGAATCTCGCCTTGCGGAAATATCCATACCCGATGCCCCTGTTCTAATAACTGCCCCGCATAACGCATCGACTGCCGAATATCAGAAGGGCTTTCCTTGTTAATCGAAAAGGCACCAATTTTGCCGAAGAAACGATATCGCTCCAGTTGTCGCTGCTCCATCATCATATAGTGCTGGGCAGACGATGTCCGTTTCAGCGCATGATATACGAGCAGTCCATCCCACCATGAGCTGTGATTCATCATGTACACAGCAGGCTGACCCGCAGGAATGCTATCCAATTCCCCACGAATCATGAACGAATGAAACTGACGACGTAACAAATACCAATCATTATACCGGACAAATAGGCTTTCAAACGCGGCTGACTTCGTGGCGGCGATCATACCGATAACTCCCTTCTGCCAGCGCTATCCCAATCAGACCTGCAATGACAGATCCAATCAGACCCTCTTGCCAGGCAAGTAACCCGAACATGAATAGAATACCCTGATACAGAAATACCGATTGCCTTGCCACCGATGACGTTAGTCGAATAATTGGAACACTTAGCGACAATACACCACCTACAATGAACCAAGCGATAAAATTACTCCATGGTACGCCATAAAATCCAGTATCGCTGCCCCAATTCCAGAAGCCACGTGCATCTGCTACCGGATCAAGCACCAGATCCAGAATAATAATCCATACCCCAACCTGTAGCGCCCGCACCACGCGCGCCATCATCGTATCTACAGTTGTACGTCTACTTGCCAGCAAGATTCCACTACATACGACCGCTATCCACGCAAAACCAAGCGTCCAGGGAACACCAAACAATAATCCGCCCAAAATAGTACTGTACTGGTATTCACCAAATGGCCACCCTGTATGTACACCTAACCACTCCAGTCCCATACCACCCAGCCACATCAGTATCGAAGCGATAAGCAAACGGGGGAGCGTTACACTCCCCTCATTACTGACTGACCAGTCGGACATTTTCTGTTGAGGTGAGCTGCGCCGCACGAGAGATAACGCGTACAGCGCATAGAAGACAAGAAATAATCCATTCGAGAAATCTAGCACTTTCGGCACGCCAATCGTTAACAGGAGCACGGCTCCGATTCCATACCATATCCAAAATATCCAACCCATACTACGAAACCGCTGGACGGCTCGGCATGTTCATACTCACATCATGTCGCTCCGCGATTCCTACTAACATTTGTACCTTGCGCTCATCACTAACAATCGCCCGCTGGGTGAATACATCGTATTCATTTTCGCGAATGACATCCATAATGCCACCATAAAATGTCGCGGCAAGCTCTACCGTAAAGGCGCTACGTTCCGGATATTCATCCAGATCGCCAAGCCCCGTCGCAAACCATTGTTCTGCCAGTAAACGCAGTTCTTCCATCATGGCGATGAATCGCTCATTCACAATCCCATCTTCCAGCTCCTGCTCGGTATATCCATGACGATTCATCAGCTCTAACGGAATATAGCGACGACCACGGCGACTGTCTTCACCGATATCGCGCATAATATTCACGATTTGCATTCCTTTTCCAAGTGCAATGCCAGAATGACGAATACGCTCACTATGCTGATCTTTGAGCACCGGTAATAGCATCTCACCTACTGTACCTGCAACGAGATAACAATAATGCTCCAGCTCCCGCATGGTGGAGTAACGGGTAAAGGTCAGATCATACGTCTGTCCATCCATCTGACGCTTGAATGGCTCCTTGGACAGATTCGGGAACTCGTTGAACAACCAGCGCAGCGAAGGCCAGATAAAATGTCCATCCGCCTGCTCTAGATTCGTGAATAACGCTTGTAGCTGTCCAATCGTATAGGGAGAACGCTCTGGCTCATCCACGCTATCATCAATCATACGGCAAAACGCGTAAATAACATGTACAGCTTCTTTTTGTGGGCTGGACAACCAGCTAAATGCGTAATAAAAGGACGATGAACCATGACGGATCATCTCTTCACAGCTTTTCAGGTCCATTTCAGTCGCGTATCTCAAAATCCCAACTCCTTTAACATTTGCTGTGCAGCCATCCGTGCTCCTTGCATAACGATAGGGACACCGCCACCAGGATGAACGGAGGCTCCTGCCGCATACAGACGGCGAATCGACGGAAACGGGCGCGGCTGTGGACGATAAGCACCAGATTGGCGAATAATGGGCGCAATCCCGAAGCTACCTCCACCATATAATCCGCTACGCTTGGCATCTGCCGGCGTACGAACTTTTTTCCATGTGATGGATGATCGCAGGTCTTGCCAGCCCCGCGCCTCTACCATCGAGAGTGCACGCTCCACTAGCTGATCGGTATCCTGCTCCCAGGCAATGCCTTCTTCATCCGTTACAGGAATGAGGAAATATAAGGCACTTTCTGCATCAGGTGCGGCATTCGAGTCAAGTGCTACCGGATTAAAGACATAAACGGACGGATCTTTCGGTAAGGCTCGCTCTCCAAACGTCTGACGCAGACTTGCATTCAGATCATCCGGTAAAAAGAATTGATGGGTTAGCTTATCTGACCAGCGGCGATTGGTTCTCGCGTAGATGAGCACACATCCACTGGAAGGCTGATACGAGCGTCGTAGCGGCTTAACCTTAGGCTGTGAATCTTGAAGTAATTCGTGAATCATCGGGAAATCGCCATTGTACAATACCGCATCATAAGATAGCTTTTCTCCATCTACTTGAACACCAAGACAGACACCATTGCGTACTTCCATATGCTCGACCGTGCTGCCCAGGCGAATATTCACCCCGCGGCTCTGTAGCTCTTCGCCGATAATACGCGGCAATGCTCCATAACCGCCCTCAAGCATCCAGACGCCAAACGCATGCTCCGCATAGGGTAGCATCGTGTACAAGCCTGGCGTTTTCTCCGGAATCCCACCGATATATAAGCTTTGCAGGGAATACGCTTCACGCAGCTTTGGATCGTGGAAGTACATGCCTGCTGCACTGCTCAGATTGCGATAAGCACGCAGGCTGCGCATGAGCGCCAGATTACTACGTGAGAAAAAGGTCGCGGCATTCGGAAAATCTCGTTCCAAAAATGAAGCTTGTCCACGTGTGAACAGAGGCTGCATATCCCGCATGAAACGGCGAAAACCTGTACCTGCACCAGGCGCAAAGCGTTCTAACTCTTCCGCTTGCTGCTCTGTACCTCGATGCTTGGTCATTACACGACCATCGGCATAGTGAATCCGGTATAACGGATCACATTCAAGCAGTGGCAACCGATCACGACTAATACCGCCTTCCTCCATAATGCTATGCAGCATTTCTGGCAACAGCACGATAGTTGGCCCCTGATCAATTGTAACGCCATCGTGTTCTTCAAATGCAATCCGTCCACCGAGGCGATCGCTCTTTTCAAAAATAGTGATTTCGATATCACGCTGGCTCAGTAGCAGTGCCGCGGTCAAGCCGCCGATGCCACCACCAACGATTGCAATTCGTTTGCGTCTCATGGCTGCTGCGCTCCCGCCAGTACGGTACCGGCATCCTGCGAATCCGTATGAGATATGCCATCGCGCTTGAAGATCATCGCTGTACTGATACGCGCCGATTCGAAGATCGTCGGCAAGCCGCTACCTGGATGTGTGCCACCACCAACAAGCCATACATTTTCCACTTCTTCAAACTGGTTATGCGGACGGAACGCCATCATTTGACCTAGATTATGCGTCAGATTAAATACAGCACCTTGATACACATCTAATTGACGCTCCCAATCGAGCGGTGTGAAGAACAGCATTTGCTCAATCCGATCACGCAAACCTTGCAGCTGTGGAATCTGCTCCGCACGATTCAGCATTTGCTCCTTCACCGCTTCACGCTTTGACTCCCAATTCGTCTCTCCGCTCAGGTTCGGTGTAGGCATCAGCAAGTAAAGTGCTGATTTGCCAGCAGGTGCCATCGTTTTATCCAGTTTTGACGGATTATGCACGTAAAGCGATGGATCCTCAGATAAGGTTTTAAACTTTGTGACTTCATCTACATACTGATGATAATCTTCGGAAAAGTGTACCGAATGATGATCCAGATCAACCTCGCCATCCACGCCAAGATATAACATCGCTGCGGAACAAGAGTAGGTTTTCTCGGCTACTTTTTCAGGGGCATACTTGCGTAACACACCTGGCTCAAACAAACAATTCATGGCCGTTGCAAAATCGGCATTAATGACCACCCGGTCAGCCAATAGGTACTCGCCATCCTCAAGCAACACGCCTGTGGCTTTTCCATTCTCCGTCAATACCCGCTGTACGCCTCTAGAGGTATGTACGCGGCCACCATGTTCAGAGATCACTTTTTCCATCGCTTCAAATACGGCATGAATGCCGCCTGTAGGATGAAACAGACCGTAGCGGTGCTCAAGGTAAGATAAAATCGTAAATGTACCCGGGCAATCCCATGCGGACATGCCTAGATATTTGGCTTGAAACGTAAATGCTTGCTTTAATCGTTCATCGGTAAAATATTTGGACAACCGACCGTACACGGTATCGTTCAAATGCAGCTTCGGTAATGCGCGTATCACATCGGTACGCATATAATCGAGCAGATTGGAAAATGGTCGACGTAGCAGCGGCATCACTTTATCCAGCTTCACGTCTTCCTCTTCCAGATACCGATAATATCCAGCTTCATTGCCTGGAAACAGCTCGGCAATCTGCTTCGCCGTGTCCTCGCGATCACGTGACGGCTTGAATACGGTATTCCCAAAATGCAAACTATACAGCGGCGTTAATTCCTTCATTTCTACGTAATCGTGGAGCGAGCGCCCTGCTAGTGCGAACAGCTCTTCGATCAGATGCGGCATCATCAGGAAGGTAGCTCCCCGATCAAATCGGTAGTTTCCCACTTCCAAACGACCAGATCTTCCGCCAACGACCGGCTGTTTCTCGAACACATCTACCTCGTACCCGTGGCTTACCAGCAACATAGCTGCGGCGAGTCCACCAGGTCCTGCTCCAACGATAACTGCTTTACGGGCAGATTGAGTCGCTTTCATAACATTCCCCTTTTTCATTAAGCTAAAAACTAAACAGACCAATACACAGATCTGACATTCGAAAAGTGCCAGACCTTCTGGAATCTGCATATCTTCCTTAAAGCTACAGACCTTCGTTAGACGAAATGCGAAGGTATACAGGTTAGTTGAAGTGATTATCGTAGTTGTATTCGTGGTTACATTCGTAACCAATACCCATAAGGTATATATAAACAAATTGTGCCGGGTTTGCATCGCATCCTAACGTGTTTTATCAAATTAAATTTGCTTAATTTTGAACATTTTTTGAACATCGAAGTTTTAACTGATTGGAGAGATTGCGTCAAAAATACAGGTTTGTTGTTATATGGTTAGAGAGGTCTGTGCCACAGACGTGATGTCAGGCTTGCTGAATGCTTGCTATCTGGATCACCTATGCCGCTTGACCCAATGGAAAGGAGCTGCCGCTCATGGGTGCATTCCCTGAAAATTCCTCACCTATTCATACATCACGTGCAAGCAAACATAAGCGCAAAAAGGGCTGGCGTTTGCCGATTGTTCGTATTGCCCTTGTACTACTCGTGGTATGGCTCATCGCGGTGATGATCTATCAGACACATAAACCGCTTCCAGCGGGCGTATCGTATGAAAGTCCACTCTACACGGTCGATCAGGTGCAGTTTTACTACGATCTGACGTATCCAGCTCCTGGATCTGGCGATCGGTTTACGCAGAAAAGGCATATTTATGATCGAATCTTGCAGATGGTGAATGAAGCAGATCAGTTTGTCGTTATTGATATGTTTTTGTTCAATAACTATGTACATAAAGGGCAACAATATCCGCCTGTAAGCGAAGGGCTTGCGAATGCTCTCATTCAGCGCAAAGAGAAGAATCCGGATATGCAAATCGTATTCATCACAGACGAGGTGAATACGAACTACAATTCCAGTCCGAATCCATTACTTGAGAAAATGCGTCAGGCTGGCATCAGCATCATTATGACCGATGTAGATCCTCTGCGTGATTCAACGCCAGTCTATTCTGCGGTATGGCGCACGTTCTTCCAATGGTTCGGTCAATCCGGGGAAGGCACCATTCCAAATGCGATGGCAACGAGCGGTCCTGATGTGACGATCCGTTCCTATCTAAAGCTGATCAATGTCAAAGCCAATCATCGCAAAGCAGTCATTACCGATAAAAGCGCTCTGGTATCCACTGGTAATGTTCATGATGCGAGCGCGTATCATTCAAATGTTGCTTTTGAAGTACAGGGTCCCATCATTGGCGATCTGTTAAAAGCAGAGCAAGCGGTCGTTGATCTGTCCGGTTACCCGATTAAACTACCTACGTATAAGGGAGTCACGAAAGCAATAGATACGAAGACTGATCAGTCGACAAATATGAATTCATTGCAAGGTACGTCTGACGAATCTAGCAGCAATGGAGCAGATACATCTGCAGAAGCTAGTCATGACGCTGCTGGCAACTCGGACAAAATCCAGCTTCGCTATATTACAGAAGGCAAAGTGTATACCCGTTTGCTGGAAGCGATTGATAATGCCAAGAAAGACGATACGTTGTGGATGGGCATGTTCTATCTGGCTGATCCCAAGGTAACTGAAGCCTTACTCGCTGCCGATCAACGTGGCGTCACGATCCGCCTCATTCTCGATCCGAATCAAAATGCATTTGGACAGGACAAGATCGGCATTCCGAATCGCCCGGTGGCTGCGGAGCTCCATGACAAGTCTGAGGGTCGAATCGGTATTCGCTGGTATAATACGACCGATGAGCAGTATCATACCAAGCTGATGTACATTCACAAACCGAACGGTAAGGATCTGATTATCGGCGGCTCGTCTAACTTTACTCCGCGTAATCTGGATGATTACAATCTGGAAAATGATCTGTGGATCAGTGCATCCAACCAGAATCCATTGATGCTCGAAGTGAGCAACTATTTCACAATGCTGTGGAATAATAACGGTGAGCAGTATACCGTCCCACTCAGCACCTATCAGGAGCAGACGACCTGGCTCAAGGATATCGCTTATCGTCTGCAGTTGATTCTTGGGTTTACTACGTTTTAATAGACATGCTAGTAGCTAGCAGGAGTAGGCACACGTAGATCCGATGCATACTCATCATTCCAGTTTGAGCGCCTGTCTCACAACGTGCAGAATAGAAATCATTAGGCGCAGTAAAAGTAAACTAGAGTACTGCTCGTAACGAGAGGTCGTATGGATCGACCTCTCGTTATTTATGTTATACAAAGGGATCAGGTTGTTCATCCACCGCTGTGTGGATATTTTTGTAGGATGGACGCTAATAATGGGAAGGTATGGATATTTTGCTTCGCAAAAATCCTTTTTTCATTTCAGCTCGCGTTAGGAGAGCACTAACGCTGGAGCAGTATGGATATTTTGCTTCGCAAAAATCCTTTTCTCATTTCAGCCCGCGTTAGGAGAGCACTAACGCTGGAGCAGTATGGATATTTTGCTTCGCAAAAATCCTTTTCTCATTTCAGCCCGCGTTAGGAGAGCACTAACGCTGGAGCAGTATGGATATTTTGCTTTGCAAAAATCCCTTTTTCATTTCAGCTCGCGTTAGGAGATCGCTAACGCTGGAGCAGTATGGATATTTTGCTTCGCAAAAATCCTTTTCTCATTTCAGCCCGCGTTAGAAAAGCACTAACGCTGGATTGACTTTAAAATTTGAATAGTTTATTATTCAACTAACGACCGTTAGGTAGGTGAATGGAATGAATGTAAAACAGCAATTGCTTGCGATTGGTTTGTCACATTTTGCTCGGGATGGGTATGAAGGGGCTTCGCTTTCCAAAATTGCAGCCGAAGCAGGTATTAAAAAGCCTTCGATCTATGCTCATTTTCAAAATAAGGCTGACTTGTTCTTATGTGTACTGAGGCGCGCTTCGCGTGTGCAGCAGCATTCGATCCAGCGTTATATGCTCGAGAATCATGAGCAGTCGCTGGAATATAAGCTACATGGGCTACTGGAACATATGCGAGAGCTCTATCATACCGACGATACGATCAAGTTCGTTATGCGTATGTCGTTCTTCCCACCTAAGGAACTGGAGGAGGACGTGATGCCTCGTATCTATGACATGCTGGACGGATTTGAGAATCAATTGGTTCGTCTATTCAAGCATGAGCTAGAGACGAAGAAGCTTGTTATTAGCGTACCTGCATTACAGGCGGCACGAGCTTATATCACCTGTGCAGACGGCATTTTGTTAGAAATTTTATACGGTCAAGCGCAGCGCTCTGTACAGCGTCTTCATGCGACATGGCCGATCTATTGGAATGGAATTACGGGAAAGGAGTAACATCTATCATGAATCGCAACTGGCTTTATGTATTTATTGGCGGACTGATCGAGGTCGTCTGGGTATCCGGGTTGAAGCATGCTTCGACGCCAACGGAGTGGACATTGACTGCGCTTGGGATCGCATTGAGCTTTTATCTGATTATTCAAGCCTCACGACGCCTTCCAGTGGGTACAGTCTATGCTGTTTTTACTGGACTGGGTACTGGAGGTACGGTTGCTGCCGAGATGATTATTTTTGGTGAACCGATCCAATTGGCGAAAATCGCCCTTATTTTATTACTACTCGCAGGTGTGATTGGTCTGAAGCTTGTTACAGATAAGGATCATCGCGCAGAAGCAAAGGCAGGTGAAGCTTAATGTATTGGATCTGTCTTGTGATTGCTGGAGCATTTGAAGTGTTTGGTGTCATTTCGATGAATCGGATTATTCGGCATCGTTCGGTATTGAATGTGCTGATGATGATCGTCGCATTTGCAGGTAGCTTCTCCTTCTTGACCGTCGCGATGAATGGCATTTCGATGGGAACGGCTTATGCCGTATGGACCGGGATTGGTACAGTCGGTGGCGCGCTCGTCGGCATGCTCATGTATAATGAAGCAAGAAGCGGATTACGCATTCTGTTCATCGCTATGATTATCACCTCAGCAGTAGGCTTGAAGCTGATTGCCTGATCATCGCGTTCCTTTTATGGAATGAAAAGATCGAATTGTACGTAGATGATGCAGAAGCGAACTCGGCGATCACTTTTGAATGTTGAAGGAGTAGTTGGCATGATTACGACCATTACATTGAATACGGCACTTGATGTGATCTATCAGGTGCCTTCCCTGCGTCCCAATACGGTACATCGTATCGAAGAGGCAATTACCTTGCCTGGTGGTAAAGGTGTCAACGCGGCACGCATTATTCGTCAGCTTGGCGAGCCGGTAACTGCTGCGGGATTGATCGCCGGACATAATGGACGCAAGCTCGTTTCACTATTGCGTCAGGAACAAGTAGGCTGTCGCTTCACAGAAGCTGATGGCGAGACACGGCTCGCGATTACCGTTCTGGATCAGAGCCGCCGCACGCAAACCGAGCTGATCGAGCAAAGTGCTACCGTCACCTCAGCACAGCTGGATCTACTCGAACATACGGTTGCGGAGCTTGCCTCCTGCTCAAGCTGGATTTTATTTTCCGGTAGTCTACCGCAGCAATGTCCACTAGATGTGTATGTGCGTCTGATCGAGATTGCTCGCCGCAATGGTGCATGTACTGCCCTTGATAGTAGTGGCGATGCACTGATGCACGGAATGCAAGCCGCACCGTATCTGGTGAAACCGAATGAACAGGAAGCTTGTGAATGGGCAGGTATCACGATGGACAGCGATAATCGACAGGCACGGCTTCATGAAGCACTCACAGCGATGATGGATCATGGTATTGAGATGCCTGTTATCTCACTAGGTGCAGAAGGTGCAATTGCTGCTGAACGGTCTACCGGTTCCTTTTATCAGATCAAGGTTCCCCGGCTATCCATTACGAGTGCTCTAGGTAGTGGCGATGCGATGATCGCAGGTATGATCGTCTCTGCCAGTCGTGGTGGCTCCGCCCCAGCCATGCTACGTCTTGGTGCTGCCTGCGGTAGTGCATGTGCTTTGCAGCCTGCTGCTGGATGGATCGACATGGACGATGTGCTCGATATCGGCAACCATATTAGCATAGAACAATCCCCTGTAGCCTAATGCTCAGGGGATTGTTGTCGTTGTTCGTGCTCCAAAACGTACATCCATAAAAATCTCACCGGTTTGCTGATCGCTGACGACAAAGTTAATCTCTTGCGGGACCAATTCCTTTAGCGCGTACTGTCTTGCCCAATCGAGTGAGGGAAATTCCCTTGTCCGATCGCAGGATCTGACGATAATCTTCGGCAGCATTTCCCTGTAGTAGCTCAAGGTGCAAACCTCCTTTATTACTCCATTAGACAATTCAACTCTATTTGAAGCCGCTTACAGAAAAATTTTTATGGAATATGGAGAAATTTTGTTTGGAGTGGACGTGTGGTGAAGCTGACGTCTTTACAGGATAACGAAATAGCTATTCTATTGTTGAATTTTCGGTACAACATTGGATTATAAAAAAAGTATCTGTAGCGCTTTATGCCGCTGAGGCAACCTCACACTACAGATACGCTTAACTGATCCGATCCCATCTCTGCTAATTCATATGACTATTGCTATATTATAGTCGCTGGCTTATTTATCAGAACTTAAGCACCGCTCTCTCGATCCATTAGATCCATATCGCGTTGCTAGATCATACATACTATCTGTTCAACTACTCAAGCATGCTGACGCAATTGTCCAGCATACTGCTGTAAGTCTTCCCGATCTTGCTGTAAATAAGCGGATAGCATCGTCGCCCATTGTTCATATAGCGAACCTGGCGCTGTCATAGTCAGATGCTGGCAAAGTTGATCTGTCCAGGTAAGTAAGTAATGCTCGATAAAATCAAGCTGGGACTGAATCACAATCGCTTGCTCCAATGGACGCTCTTCACTTTCTGCCAAACGCTCTGCCAGTAGCGACATGAACTCCAGTTCAATCGCGATATGATCATCTGACTCATGTTCCATTTTCTTAAATGTAAAGCCTGCATGCGCATAAACAGAATTCAGGATTGCTTCATAGCCGCAGCGTTCTTGCCCCTCGCAGATATAATGAGCAGCACGTAGCTGAACATTATGGCGATCTCCATTCAGTAGACGCTCATAGGCTTCATCATGACGAGCAGCAGTCTGTACAATAGTAGCTAGTGGCATCGCTTGAAGTTCAGACAACAATGAATACGAGCCACCTGACAACTGACAGATCCGTCCAGCATCCCGGCGCCACTCCATCAATTTCGACAGGCTTGGTCTGCGCTGTACCATCTCACTTAACAAACGATACGTCATCACCCGACTGTATAACCAATCGCTGCTCGTCTTCATTTCCGTATTCACTGTCATCTGAAATACACTCCTTGTGATTTTATTCACTAATTTATAGCTGATCATGCGTTATGATTACAAACAGTTGCATAAACGATAAAATTATAATGGATCAACTTACCTGATATCCAGGCTCCAATCTCACAATTTCTAGCTTCGATTGGTTCCTTTTGTGCTTACTTACATTGTAACCGATATCACAAGCGATAGGGGCATTTTGCCGATTCGTTCATAAAATAGTCATAATGCCCGGCAGATTGCTTAATTGCCGGGCGTTTCTTTTAAAATATGCATACGTCTAGCCTGCTCATACGCCTTAGGATCATTCATATTGTACAGACACCAGGGCGTGATATCATGAGGTGCTGGGGACTTACGCGCACGACGTGCAATCTCCCCCTCCAACGGTACTTCCACCAGATTATGCTGCTCTATCCACTCCATCACTTTAAGATTCTTATTCTCCAGTGCTTCTTGAAGTGACGGTAACATACTTCGATGATATACCGCATACAGTGGATGCATACGATCTTCGTGCACAGGTACGATCGCTTGTCCGAGCGGAATCCCGCCGTTATCTCCCCAGATAGCCGTTTCCAGCAAACTCTGCATTAAATCTACACTTGTAAACGGCATATCGCATGCCGCCACGATATACCAATCTGCTTCACTATGCTTCATTCCAGCATAGATTCCTGCCAGCGGTCCATATCCCGGATACTCATCCGCCGCTACTGGCAAATCCAAAAAATGATAATCATCCTTATCCGATACAGTCAAACAGACGTCGGGGGTACATTGTAGCAATGTATTTAACACATGCCGAATAACCGGCTTGCCCCCGATATCTAGCATGGCCTTATCTCTGCCCATACGGCTAGACTGTCCTCCAGCTAGTACGATCCCTGCGACCTTGTTCTCCATATGTACTCACACCTTTCTCTATATGGTAAATGCGATTACGAAAGGCTACATTTGATTCGGATTCATGTATCTATTCGATGTGCCGTCTATTTTAGAACTCCACCGCTCGCTGATGAGGCTGTAAGTAAGTGATGCTCCTGTATCTATATGTTCTTCTATATTTACTATTATAGGGCTGCGTGTGTTCATAACCAAGTATAGAAAATACCGATGAATACAGCATTTCTATTTTACTTTTTCTCTAATCCATAGTTAGGCGCATTTGGTTGAAAATGGTTTGTATCCCCTTACAACACATGATAAAGTTGACTACAGCGTGTGAACGTGTGCGTAAAGATACATTAAGGTAGTATGTACACCTTACTACATAAATACCTCGTCATCCGAAAAGGATTTCGTACTTTCCTTAAAATCAAATCTTATACTTTCAATACAGTAAAGTATTCTCCTCATTAACTCATTCGTCTGGGTATCGGATATGCCTAAATGTCGACTCGAAAGGATTGTCGTGTCTTGAGTGCTGTAACTGCCAAATCTCCGTTTGCTGCTCTTCGATGGTATACCTTTTTTATTTATGGAACGATGGTGATTTTCACCAGCTTCTTTCAGCTATATTTACAGGATGTTGGGATGAGCCAGAGCGAGATCGGGGCATTGATGGCGATCGGGCCATTTGTGTCCTTATTTGCGAATCCATTCTGGGGCTATCTGGGTGATCGGCTGCAAAATATACGGCTGGTACTACTTACGATGATGATTGGTACACTGGTGCTGGTATAGATCGTCTTTAGTGTAGAAAATTATACGGTGATCTATATTGTGATGGCGTGCTTCTTTTTCTTTCAGACGCCGATGTTTGCTCAATCCAGTACGTTAATTCTGAATTATATTGATGGAACGCCGTATAAATTTGGTGGATTCAGGCTGTATGGCTCGCTCGGTTGGGCGCTGACTGCTGTCGTCGCTGGACCGATTATTGATCAGCTTGGTGTACCTCGGATCGGGATTGTGTTTACCGCATTATTGTTAGTTGCGATCTTGCTCATGATCGTATTACCGAGGCAAGAACGAACGGCTGGAGGCGCAGCACCGATTAATTGGTCGACGCTCAAGCAAATCAGTGGCAATCTGTATTTTATCGGCTTTATCGTGCTAGGCGTGCTCGTTTCGATTCCGAATATGATGAACAGTACGTTTTTGTCGCTATACGTGATTGAACTTGGTGGCTCGAAAAGTATGGTGGGCTGGGCGGTATTTGCTTCGTCTATTTTTGAAGCAGTGTTGTTCCTGTTATTTGACCGTTTCTTACGTAAAAAGGTATCCTTTATGATCGGCTGGCTGGCGATTGTTAGTGTGCTGTTCACGATACGCTGGCTGCTCATGGCCGAAGCGGTGAGTCCGATGCAGGTCATTTTCATTCAATTGCTTCATGCGGTGACGTTTGGCGGGTACTTCTATGTGGGCACACAGCTTACGATGATGTTCGTACCGAATGCGTTTCGTAGCACAGGCCAGGCGCTGTATACGATGACCTGGAGTGGTCTGTCTGGCGTCATCGCTGGATTTTTAGGTGGGTGGTTATTTCAGAACTTTGGGTCAGAGCAGATGTATCTGGCAGGGGTTGCGTTGTCGCTCAGCGGAGCGATTGGATTTGCGATCATGTGGCTGAATGTGCGGCGGACGGGGTATGAGTTGCCGGAGGAGGAGAATCATAGATGAATGTACTAGGGTTAGTTGTATGGTTAGTCATTCTTACGTTCTCCTATATCATCATTCAAAAGATTTTAGCCAAGCTCTGTTCGATCTGGAAAGTTAGTATTTTGAGAGATCATCTAGTGATGTGCGTATGGGGAGTTGCAGTGATACTCATTTCGTTGCTATATCCCAATCCTATTGTTTTTCATTTCCCTACGAATCTGCAACCTGCAATGGTACTTATTATTGTAGTTGCAGTCATAAATTTGTTTGTAGCACGGTATTCTGGTTATCATCCGGTGGGGCAAACGAATATTATACATTTTGTCATCGCGTTTCCCATTATCGAAGAAATTTTATTTCGTGGTTTGCTCCTTCCGATTCTCAGCAAAAGCTGGAATTACGATACATCTTTCGAGATATTCGGTCTTTCGGTAACGCTGCCGATTCTAATATCTTCTCTATTATTCTCGTTGTCTCATTTACAATACTATTCATTTAGTAGAGCTACGTTTACTTACATGCTTTTTGCTTGGATTGGTGGGATCGTGTTTGGTCTTATTGCCTATCATACACATTCCATATTGTTCACGATATTACTGCATATAGAGTTCAACTTCCTTGCCTTCTTCTATGCTACTAAAAGGATTCAACGTGCTACAAGTAACTAAGAACAGGTAACTTCAAAAATAACAAAAAGGCACTGTCCCTGAAGTGGGATAGTGCCTTTTGCTATGGTAACTTTCTTTCATACGTATAGTCCAACCTTATCCGATCTATCCTATTAAGAAGGAGTACATTCATCCTATATTCCGATTACATCGGATCTATACTTCAGACTTACGCCTTTGGCATCTTGAACGAGCTCTTCATGGATACGACCAGGTTGAATACCGGCTTGTCTGGCGTCGTGTGCTTTGGATCAGCACTGAAATAGCCGTGACGGAAAAATTGATAACGATCATAGGCAGCTGTTTCTTTCAGAGCTGGCTCGACAAAGCCTTGAACGATCTCAAGCGAGTTCGGGTTGATCGAGTCCAGGAATGTTTTCTCTGGAATCTCATCTGTACCGCCAGCGGTTTCTTCCACCAGCTCTTCGTCTTCTGCCTTGATCAGTGGCTCGTACAGACGGAACTCAGCAGGTACCGCTTGAGAAGCTTCAACCCAGTGAAGCGTACCTTTCACTTTACGAGCGTTAAAGTCGCTACCGCTCTTCGTTTCAATATCATACGTACAATGAATTTCGATGACGTTGCCATCTTCATCCTTGATAAAGTCATTGCATTTGATAAAGTACGCGTGCTTCAAGCGAACTTCATTGCCTGGATACAGACGATGATATTTGGGCGGTGGTACTTCCATAAAGTCATCTTGCTCGATGTAGATTTCACGGGAGAACGGAATTTGGCGAATACCCATCTCTTCGTTCTCTGGATTATTTTCAGCATCCAGCATTTCTACTTGTCCTTCTGGATAGTTGGTAATGACCACTTTGAGTGGACGCAGTACGCCCATCGTACGCGGTACAGTCAACTTCAAGTCTTCACGGACAAAGTGATCCAGCATTTGCAGATCGACGATACCCTGACTTTTAGAAATGCCTGTCTCATATACAAAGGAACGCAGTGCTTCGGCTGTGTAGCCGCGGCGGCGTAGTCCAGAAATCGTCGGCATGCGTGGATCATCCCAGCCATCAACGATGTTCTCGTCTACGAGCAGCTTCAGCTTCCGCTTACTGGTAAGTGTCTGTGCAACGTTCAAGCGACCATATTCATATTGATGCGGCTCGGCATCCACGTCACACTCACGGATCACCCAATCGTAAAATGGACGCTGATCTTCAAACTCTACTGTACACAGGGAATGCGTAATATTTTCATACGCATCTTCCAGTGGATGGGCAAACGTATACATCGGGTAGATGCACCATTTGTCACCTGTATTGTGATGCTCCAGATGAGCAATACGATAAATAACCGGATCACGCAGGTTGATATTCGGAGAGCTCATATCAATCTTCGCGCGCAATACTTTTTCGCCATTGGCAAATTTGCCATCACGCATCTGGCGGAACAGATCCAGATTCTCTTCGACTGTGCGATCACGATACGGGCTGTTCGTACCCGGCTCGACCAATGTTCCACGTGTCTCACGAATCTGATCAGCTGTCTGATCGTCTACATAAGCAAGTCCTTTGTTGATCAGCAGCTCTGCTTTTTCATACATAAAATCAAAATAGTCGGAAGCAAAATACTTGCCTTCCCACTCATAACCGAGCCATTTCACATCTTCTTCAATGGCACGTACGTATTCGTCGTCTTCCTTCGCCGGGTTGGTATCATCAAAACGCAGATGCGTCTTACCACCAAACTCGTCTGCCAGCGCAAAGTTCACCCAGATCGCTTTGGCATGACCGATATGAAGATAACCATTCGGCTCCGGCGGGAAGCGCGTTACGACTTTGTTAACCTTGCCGGACTTCAGGTCTTCGGTAATGATTGTTTTAATAAAATTAGAAGGAGTCAAATTCGAGTTCTCCACACCTATCAACCTTTCATCGTTCAGTTTCTGTTGCGAATACATCTATTATAACGGTTATACGGATAGAGGCAAGGCAGTTCACCTGTTCATGCGATTCTGATACCGCATTCAGACCTAGCGCTACAGGTCTTATGACTTTTGACGACCGCTACCGAATACGATAGCATAGACTATAAAACGCCAAAAGGAGCTTACCTATGAAACCGATTAAACTACCTCGCGAGCAACGTGAGACAATGATTTCTAATATTCAGCATTTTTTTGAAATGGAGCGAGGCGAGACGATTGGTGAGCTGGCAGCAGATCAGGTATTAGAGTTTGTACTGACCTCGATTGGGCCGCATCTGTATAATCAGGCGCTGGCAGATTGTCGAGCTCTGGTGAATGAGCGGATGGCAGGGATGGAAGAGGACATTTACGCGTTGGAGCAGCAGACGGAGCTTCGACGGCGCTGACATTTTGCTCCAATGAACTCGTGCAAATTTTGCTTGAGTAGTGATGTAAAGAGTTTGGTACAACCTTGTGTATTTTGACTTACACCATTGCTTCAAAGAATAAATGAGGGAACGTCCTTAGGTAGAGCCCAGGAATCTATGGATCCGGAGAGAATGTAGATTCCTAGGTTCCAAGCATGTTTATACTACCAAACATTAGTAGTCGTACTTTTCTTTATTTCCTTGCCTTCGTTCTGGATGGGATGCACCATTATTCGCTATATGCAAAACTATAATGTTCTTTAATAATGGTATTTCAATTTCATTTCGCGTACTTAAATTATTAGCGGAAGAAAGGATGTAACTGCATGTTCACATACATATTGGATGAAGAAACAGAGCTTCGGCCGCTTGAGCCGGCGCATGCGCGGCATATTTATCAGTTGATTGATCAGTCGCGTGTGCATTTGCGTCAGTGGATGCCCTGGGTGGATGCGACGACGTCTGTGGAGGCTAGTGAGGAATTTGTACGGGCGAGTCTGACCCAGGCGATGGAGAATGGCGGATGGAATGCGGGGATCTGGTATAAAGGGCAGCTCGCTGGGATTATTGGGTTTCATGAGATCAATTGGAATCACCGTTCGGTAGGGATTGGATACTGGTTAGGGGAAAAATTCCAGGGGAACGGGCTCATTACTTCGGCACTGCGGGCGATGCTGGATTATGCGATGATTGAGCTGAATTTGCATCGGGTGGAGATTCGCTGTGCGACGGGCAATAAGCGTAGTCGTGCAGTACCGGAGCGACTTGGATTTATTTTGGAAGGGATTATTCGTGAGGCGGAGCTTCTGCCTGCTGGCTATGTGGATCATGCGGTATATGGGATGCTTCAGCAGGAGTGGAAGCTCAAGCGATAATTATAAACATGCTTGATTATGCGTTGCAGATTGTAAGCTTATGATGTGCGACTATATTTGACTAGCAATCATAAAACACCTTCAAGTGAATTCCTTATGTAGGGTTGATGTACGATAAGGGCTCGGCTTTAAGGTGTTTTTGTGTTAGTCGATTATTCGGTTACGTGGTTGAATTACGCTTTTTAGGTAGACTGGGCTATTAGGGATGGTTTACTCGCTAGGAATGGATAGGCTCTTCGCGACTTTTAATAATAGCTGTTGATTTTGATCGAAAAATTTCTGGGATACGTTCGCATAGAAATGGTATTCTACATCGTCCTTCGATACGTACGCCATGTCGTATATGATTTTGTTGTTCTCTTTGCCGATGGCGAGTGTGCCTACTAATCCGTTATTCAGCTTTACCTTTTGCAACTGGATATTTTTATCCTCGTGATGGTATGGATCGGAGACGTCTTCCATATAATTAGCACCATAGACGCGGATATCCACATCAGGATCACCGACGTATAATACTTTGCCGTCTCCGTTGTCTGATTCCTCACCTGCTGTCCAGGAGGCTGGGTAGTTGATCGAGAAGCCGAAGCGTCCGTTAGTATAGGTTTGAAATGCCTGAGTCTGCTGATCGGGCGATGCTGTGTTTTTCGTGCCTGCCATCGTGGTGGATGATGTTGAGTTTTCCTTTGTTGTAGGTGTAGTCGAAGCTTCCATACTAGAGCTTGTGTCTGTATTTTCTGTATGATCTACTGCATCTGGCGCAATATTAGCATCGGTACTATCCGTGCTCTCTTCTTCTGTACTCTCGGCATTCGCATTAGAATCGTTAGCACTTTCCATACTTGTATTCTCGGACGTATGGTCTGAACTTGGCGACGTCACTTCTTCTGACGAAGGTGATGAAGAATCTGCAGTCGATTTAATGGAAGATGTAGAGCATGCAGCACATAGAGCTATAAGCATGAACGCAATAGTGATGGATAGAATTTTTTTCATCGTGGTTCTCCTTTTCATATGTACACCGTATGGATCGTCTTTCTCTTCTTTATTATATGTAATAATAGACACTTTTGCATTCTCAATAACTTCGCTTGACTTGAAGTTAACTTGAAGTAGTAACGTAGGTGGCGTACCTATTCCAAGTGTAGAGGAGTCTTTTCAATGTCACAAAATAAAGTCTGGTTCATTACAGGGTGTTCTACTGGTTTTGGTCGCGTGATTGCAGCACATGCGATTGAGGCAGGTCATCAAGTTGTCGTTACTGCACGTCAGCAGGAGGCGATTACGGATCTCACTATAGGTCATGAAGATCGCGTGTTCGCTCTAGCACTTGATGTTACACAACCAGAGCAGATTCAAGCTGCTGTACAGCAAACGATCGAGCGCTTTGGCTCTATTGATGTACTGGTGAATAATGCAGGGATTGGTTATTTCAGTTCTGTGGAAGAAAGCGTGGAAGAGGAAACACGTAAAATGTTCGAAATCAATTTCTGGGGCTTGATGCATATGACGAATGCCGTTCTACCTCATATGCGGAATCAACGCTCTGGGCATATTATTAACCTTTCCTCCATCGGCGGTCTGACTTCGTTCCCTTCGCTCGGTTACTATCATGCGACCAAGTATGCGGTAGAAGGCATTTCCGAGAGTCTGGCTCAAGAGTTGGCTCCTTTTGATATTCGTGTGACTCTGATTGAGCCTAGTAGCTTCCGTACCGATTGGGCAGGTCGTTCTTCTGTCAAAACCTCTTCTTCGATCCCAGAATATCAAGCATTTATGAACATGTTCACGGAATCTGATATCTCTGGTCAAGAGCCAGGAGATCCGAACAAAGCAGCGGAAGCGATCCTGCAGGTTGTAGCAAGCGATCATCCTCCACTTCGTCTCTTGCTCGGTAATCAAGCCTATGCAGCAGCTACGCACAAGCTGAACACCACACTTCAGTCTATCGAGCAATGGAAAGAAGTGACGCAGAATGCTGATTTTAAATCGTAAAAAGTAAATATAAATCATGTATATAGGCTCCCGATCGAACATAACCTGCTGTTAAATGTTCGATCGGGAGCCTATAGTTACGCGTTTATGGTGCTAAACGTATTTACCTATTCAGGGGTTCAAGCCTCGTCTTCGTCCAACTTGATGACGTTCCAGGTAGCAAATAGCGAGAACCCTGAAGCTTCGGCTAAGCGAGCGGATGATATGTTATCTGGCTGCGGGCGAGCAAGGCTGGATACCCAGTATTCGTCAACTCGATGGGTAAAGATGGGACGCGAAAAAGCAGATTCAGTCATTGAAATCGCTCCTTTTGCTATGAGACGGTGTATCTATGCATATCCGTTATGATTGTACTTATTGAGATAGGCGCACCAGCGTCAGATGGTATGCAACTGCTCACAGCTTTGTTCTTGCATAATGCTGATGAATGCCGTCTTCTAGCTTGGTTGCACCGAGATGTTCGAAGCCGCATTTTTGTAGTACACGGTTAGAAGCGATATTGTCGGGCTTAGCAAGGCCATGAACGATTTGCGTATCGGTACAATCAAACAGCCAATCGACCAAAGCATGAACGGCTTGCGTTATATATCCTTTTCCACGGCAGGCAGCAGAAATGCCATAAACAATCTCACGGTTAGGTCTTGGAAGCTCATCCTTGATACCTGTACAGCACCAGCCAACAAAACGTCCACTGGAACGTTCAATCACTGCGAGCCGTAGCACTCGATCTTCGACTTGACCGTCCCGTGCCGCCGCTTCAAGGCATTCACGGCTATCGGGAATCTCATAGTGGCTTAACCAGACTCGCCTCGTCTCCTTGTCCACATGCCAGTCAGGTAGAAACTCGCGGATATGAGGCTCTGCCGCGATAGCGCAAAACGCATCCAGATCTTCCAGCATGAATTCACGCAGGATGATGTCTCGGCTCTCTAATCTGAACGGTAAATGATCGCTATGAATTGAAAAATGATTCATCTTAAAATCTTCCTTTCAAACGGGCTGGCATCCCTATTACAATTCTGCCCCGTAACGGTGTTCTTCGGTTACAATCTTGAATCCGACTGCATGGTAAACCTTCAAAGCGTCTTCGTTGCGAACTTCAACGTCAAGCTCCGCGTCAACGCAGCCTAGATTACGAATCTCATATAGGGCACGGGTGAGCATCGCTGAAGCCAGGCCAAGTCTGCGATGCTCCACTCGAGTCAGGACTTCTTCGATCTCTCCTGTCTCGCCGTCAGATATCCAATACATCAAGCTAGCGACCGGTTCGTTGTCTGCATGCACCTGAAGCATTCGCCAGCCATCACGCGATGCAATCTCAGCCAGACGCTCTGCTCCGATTGGCGTGTCCGGCCAGATTTCTATATCTAGTGCGAGATATGCGTCTGCTTGTTCCCTGCTCAATGTGTCACATTCACGCCAACCGTACCCCTCCGGCAGAACAAAGGTATCTGTGGACGCTTCCGGTTCAGCTTGTTCGCTTGGTTCGTCTGAGTCCACCGCACTTCGATCTGCAAATGTATGACACATCCGATACTGCCTTTTCAGCGGTAAGAACTCGGGGCGTGCAGTGAAATATCTGGTGTTAACCGTTTCTTCAGCATAATTGCCAAAACAGAGCAATGTACCATGTGTATTGGGAAGTGTCGATTGGATTTCTAACGCGCGAGCTCTGAGCACTTCATACATCGCGCTAAGGAGCTCTGTATCGGTTTCGCGATCAGGTAACGTTTTCAGATTAAAGAAGAGGCGATGCTTGTTAGACGGATCAGCCGTCGATGGCATAATGCTGAATACGTTGATCTGCCCTTTGGCAATCATCTTGTCACCTTCAAAAGCACAATATACGTTCGACCAGTTCTCCGGTTCACCTACCCACCAGAAGATTACACGCCGTCCTTCTATCGCTTGATTGTAAAAGGCACCTAGTGCCGGGAAGTCGCTTTCGCGGAAATGTCGGATGCAATAAACAGAAGTCCTGGTTTGCATAGAAATTGAAGCCTCCTTATGAACATCGGAATTCGTAGAATGGTGTTCCATGGAATGGAATCCTCCTTTCCAGCGGAGTAACCCGCCTGCTTCCAGTATGCTCCAGAAAAAGGGGAAGAAATGAACCGTTCTTGCGCAGATTGCAGTGCATGTGGCATTTGATTAGCGAATTGTCTCTAGTGGCGAACATGTACAAGCCATAACAGCTCACCACTCTCACTGTAGCTGACGTGTTTGGCGATTTTTGGTAGGATAAGAGGAAAGATCGGACACGAGAAAGGAACGTCGGTACGTCAGACGCAGGAAATGAGTATGAATGGAAAAACAAATAGTCTACACAAGTTAGAGGCTCCAGAGAATCCTGGTACGGTCGAGACGATTGAGCGGGTGCTGGAAGAAGTAGAACGAAGGCTCGGAGAGAAAATCGTGCTGGACGAACTGGCAGAGCATGTACATCTGTCAAAGTTCCATCTCCACCGCCTAATACGTGCTGCAACAGGACTACCTCTTATGGAATATATCCGCGCGCGTCGATTGTCTGCCAGCGCAAGGGATTTGCTCGTCTCCAGCGGCGACCAGACGGTACTGGATCTCGCACTATCCTATGGCTTCGATCACGAGCAGTCCTATATTCGCTCATTCAAGCGGCAATTTGGCGTGACGCCTGCCCAATTCCGTCGTGGACGCCGGGGGATTACACTGGTCGAACGATATGACACATCGGCTCTGAAGGAGATACGGCGCGGCGTTGTATTCGAACCGACCTTTGTTATGAAGCCACCAAGTCTGTATGCTGGGCGTAAGGCGACGATCAACGAGCAGGACAATCTGGAGAACCTAACGGCAAATATACAGGGCGCTTCGTTCTTTTATAATGAATATCCGGACATTCCACATAAGCTCCATCCTGGCGTGTATATCGGGCTAACGCTGTATACACCCGAGCACCTGCCTTATGCCACGGATTATCTGACCTCAGCAGAAGTTTCTTCTTTGGACGGCATAGAAGGAAAATGGGATACAGCGCTCATTCCTGGCTGCAAATACGCCGTATTCAAATATATCGGGGATTTCCATGCTGAAAATTTGAATATTCATGATCTCAATGATATTTGGAATTATATAGATGATTGGTTGCTCCGATCCCCTTATGTGCAATCCCATCCCCACCATTTCGAATATATCGACATTGCCAATACGCGCGACGATTACTGCGAAGCGGATTTGTATCTTCCGATTGGGGACCGGGACACTTGATGAACAGAACATGCAAAGCTATCTTATACCGACAGCGCTGTTTACGTATCGGATACTTCTCCTATATTCAGCCAGTACCTGATCGCATACACTGAAGTTAAAGTTAACTTTAAGAGGTGAATCTATTGACTTACTCCATTAGCGAAGTGGAAACATTAACCGGTCTCAATGCTTCGACCTTACGTTATTACGAGAAAGAAGGACTATTGCCTGCTGTATCTCGAAGCTCAAATGGGCGCCGTGTCTATTCAGATGAACAAATGGATTGGCTCAAATTCGTCATCGCACTCAAAAGTACGGGGATGACGTTAGATGAAATTAAAACCTATGTTGAGCTGATCTTTCAAGGTGATGACACACTGATGGAACGACGTGAATTTCTGGATCAGCATAAAAAGCGAATCGAACGACAAATGACCGAAACCTTCTCTCATATGCAGCGCATCATTCAGAAAATCACCTACTATGATACGGTCATCCTAAAAAAGGATTATTTGGATCAGCATTGATTGGCTAAGATTTTCAAAGTTTTATGTTCCCTTTACGTCAATTTAAGTTTGATTTAAGCCAGTACGGTTATGATAGCTATGCAACAGTTCAATTATGAAAGCATAGCAAAGAGAGGTATCTATATGAAACGCACGACCCTTTATCATCATGCTCGTAAGGGCAAAGCGATGATTAGTACACTGCTGCTTGGCATTGCGATCAGCAGTCTGTTGCTCGGAGAACAAGCCAACGCGCAAGCTACTGTCAAAACGTCCGCCGATTCTTCCGTCGTTCGTCAACAGCAAGACCCATTCTTGAGTGTTATTGGCGCTGATTCAGAAGAAGATGTCTATGATGATCTGTATGAAGGTGGAAATCTGGCAGATACTGCACACCGCAACAACAAAGACCCGCAGGCAGTCATCGACCTGCAGGTAGCACAAATGAACGAATTATTAACGCAGCGACTCATCGACGGAAGTATCACGCCTGATACATACCGGGCGCAAAAGGAAGAGCTGACCGAGCTCATCACGAAAAGCGTATACGGCCAGCATTCCTATAACCTGTAACTTATAACCAGTACGTCATTAAAATGTCATCCACATATCGTCCATGAATATAAAATTGTTCCTGAAGCCGTCCATTTTCGACGAATCCGTATTTGTCGTAAAATTGGACGGCTTCTTCATTAGTCGACAGCACGCGCAAAGTTAGTTTACGGATATGCTGGGTACGCGCATACTGACAGAGCGCATCCAGTAGCCGCCTTGCAATCCCCTGACGCCGTAGATCAGGATGAACCGCAATATGAATATCGTACACATGCTGACTGACGGCAAACGATTGCGGATAGCCAAAGCCTACATAACCACAGATTCGATCACCCTGCACCGCTAACAGCTGGCTACCCGGCGGACAAGCCTGCAAATATTGACGCCGAGATGAACAGTAAAACACAGACGGTGTATTCAAATGATTCCAGACAAGCTGATCGAGCTGCATAAGCTGTTTGGCATCCTTCATGGTAGACAGACGAATCAACGTTTCAGAAGTCGAGGGGGCAGACATGGCAGGGCTCCTTTCGGAAGAAGCATGAGTTCGGGGTAAACACATCTATACGGAGCGACCGAATTCATGACTACAAAGTCACAGGTCTTTGAGCAAATCCATAGCTACCTGTTTGCCCCTATTATAGCACTGCTTCCCCCATACATGTCATCGCTCAAACAAGTTTTAGATAAGCGCTGGGATCACCCTGTACCATTTATTTTGCTAAGCTCAAACCAAGTGACTACGATTGAAATTTCCCACTTCACGGCTAGCGATCCGATCGAAATGGTGGGATACACCATTGCTATTCCTACTCTCATACCTGCATCTTAGAGCAAGACATCTGGCTTTCTTGCTAATATACAATAGATCGTCCTATTGCCTTGGCTGAAGCGGTGTTGCCTGCCGCTGAACTCCACTGTGCACCACATAAAATAACAACGACATCACCGCAGCGATCACCGCGACCCAGGTTACGGGCATCAGTCCGCCTCGATCATAGAACACACCCATCACGTACGGCCCAATGACCCGACCGACTGCCCCAATCCCACCAGCAACGCCCAGATAAAATGGCGCATATGAACCCGTCCGCTCCGACACAAATGAAGGAATCGCTGGAGAGATCAGCATCTCGCCAAAGGTCGTTAACACCATTGCCGCGATAAAGGCAGGATAGCTCGGATACGCTAAGATAACGATATAGCCGAGCAGGTAAAATACCGCACTAGCTGTCATTTGCGCCTGTGCTGTACGTGCGAACAAGCGCCGTACCAGATTCACAAACGGTTGTCCAACAAAGATCAGCACGCCATTCAGCGTCCATAACAGACTGTAATAGCTAATCAGCAAGCCTGAGCTTACGATATGTGGAGATACCCCTGTGTTCCAGATCGAATTGCCGAGCCATAGAAACATCGTCGCAATCCCCATAAACAGATATACTCGCATCTGTCGTAGTAGCCAGCCTGTGCTTTCTGCTGGTGCTGACTTTGGTCGTCCCGGGTTATTATCGTCAATATGGGATGGATCTGTCGTACCGATCTTACCCAGATAAATGAAGAAAAAGATCGCAAACCCCACACAGCTCACGCCGTTAAGTACAAATGATAAATAGTACGAGATATCCGCGAGTATACCGCACAGTGCTGTACCTAGTGCCACCCCGATATTATTTGCAACATACACAATGTTAAACAACTCGCCACGCCGATCGGCAAAACGAAAACCGATAAATGCCTGAATCGCCGGCATCGACATCGAGTTGAACAAACCGATCACGACCATCGTTCCCATAAATAGCGAGAAATGGTCACTCACTACAGGCAAAGTGAACAAGAATAATCCGTTCAATGATAAGGAGCCTACGATCAGCTTACGTACACCAAGCCGATGATATAGCGTCCCTCCCAGCAGTTGCCCGATAATACCGCCTAAGGACTGCAATAGCACAACCAGCCCTGCATCCTGCATGGAGCGTCCTAACTCCTGATACACAAATAAAGTGACCAATGGCCACATCAAAGACCCGCCCGCTGCACTCAGCAGACTGGCGAGTAGAAACACCTGTATTTCCCGTGGATACGTTTTGAGCCAGCGCATGATGTTATCCTTTCCAGTGTGAGCGATCTACTCACAAGAGGCGAAATAAAAAAAGAATTTTGCAAAGCAGAGAATTCATATCTCTAGCCTATTTGCAGGCAGTGATGAAGCTGATTCATTCGAAACGCATGTATCATAATGAAACCAAGCGGGTATCGCATCATTTCGTCATAGATCAAGCGCACAATCTTTAGTATGCTCGATAGTAGCCATAATGGGCAAGCGCATCCTTTGCCGCTTTACACGGATGAGGAAGGATAACAATTAGAATATACACTGACGTGATCTGGAACAATTTTGAAGATTTGATAGATGAAAAGTTACTAAACAATCACATGCGTATCTAAGATGCCAAAAATTTTTTTGATTTTAAATTTACCTGTGTTTCAATCGGTCATTGCCCGTTTAACAATAAGTAACGGCATTTGGCGAGAGTGATGTCCCCTTCATTCTCACCCTCTGTCATATCATGGACCACTCCCGGAATCCGCCATATCACGGTTTCGTTCCCCCGAACCGCGACATGGCGGATTTCATTTTGTCTTCAAACAGATATCTAGCCGAAATGTACGTAAAAAGACCCGCCTCATGGGCAGGTCCATAGTATGCTTGGTTACTCTTCAACCATTTCATTTCATCTTGTGTTCATCCAGCCATACGATTATCGGTGTCCTTGCTGTAATGCCAAAATGCTGTTTAGTAGATGAATTTTACGAATTGGCTTCGTAATGACCGTCTCGAACGTATCTCTGAACTCGCCCTCTACCTTTTCTCCAAGCGGAGCTAGTAAAAAGAGCTGTTGCTTCTGAATCTTTGTCCGCTCGCGAATCCAGCGCTCCCGATCCAGCAGCTCCAGGTCCACAAGCACCAGATCGTAATCATGATGATACAGCTCATCGAAAAAGCGCTCATCCATATCGTCCGCGATGGTAACCTGCGCCCCCCATTCCACCAGCATATTGTGAATAAGCTCACGACAGATCGAGTTATTTTCTAATAATAGGATGCGCAGATCATGCAGCACATTATCCTTAAACGGAATCGACGGTAGATCAGTATAACGCTCAAATTGCAGAACAATGCTGACCGATGTGCCTACACCATGCAAGCTCTCCGCCTGAATGCTACCGCCCATCAATTCAGCTAACTGCTTACAGATTGCAAGTCCCAGTCCCGTACCCTGATGTCGGTATTCGCCTTGCTCATGCATTTGCTCATATACATTGAAAATATCGCTCAGTCGCTCCGGCGGAATACCGATCCCTGAATCTTCGACAGACACCTTGACGGTGAGTCGTTCAGGATCATCATTAGGCAGCATGAACAGTGAGACGCTAATATTGCCTTTTTCGGTGAATTTAATCGCATTCTGTAGCAGGTTCATAATGATCTGACGCACTTTGAGTGCATCGCCAATGACAAATAACGGAATATCTGAATGCACATTCAAATGCACCTGCACACCTTTTTCAAAAGCGCGTGGCGCCAGCGCATACGTCAAATCCTCCATCGTATTAATCAGATCGAATGGATCTCGATTTAGCTTCATTTTACCAGCTTCAATCTTACCGATATCCAGCAAATTATTGACCAGCGCCATCAACGATTCACTACTATTATGCAGGACATGCAGGTACCCACGCTGCTCATCATCCAGCGTCGTATTTTGTAAAAGCTCGCTCATGGACAAAATACCATTCATCGGCGTCCGAATCTCATGACTCAGCATAGCGATGAAGCGCGCTTTATTTTCGGCAGATTGCTCTGCCTGTGTGCGCGTCTCCTGTGCGGTAGCGAGCTGCTGCTGGAGCTGTAGTAGCTGTTGCTCCATGTCTTTATGCTTTTCGATTAATTCATTCCATTTCAGTTCACTTAGCTTCTCCATGCTGCACCTCTTGATTCGTTCTGCGATATATCAATCCATTTATTACCCGGTTACCTTACTTTGAAACGATAATGGATACCTTTACCGTGCTTTAGCTGCTTGCTGATGATATGTGAATATAAGTATATGTATAGAGACGAAAATGAAAATACACCTCGATATATATAGCAGCAATTCTATCACTTCAGCCACTACACATATTGAGGTGCATGATGCTTCACATCAAAGACTACCGGTTATTCGTCGTTGTTCTACTGCGTCCTATCCAAACGACTCGCTCTACAATCTCGCCGTACTATGATGGGATGGCTCATTATGCTGTAGAGATAATGCTACCGCAGCAGGTGCTTCTGTCGTCGGAACAGCACCATGGGACGATACTGGAATCGAAGTGTCCACTGGTGTCACACTCGCTTGAGCGGGGCGAATATATGCGGCAAAGTAAGCAAAAGCGACAAACAGCGCACCACCTGTCAGATTCCCAAGCCATACCGGTACAAAATTCATCACATACTGTCCCCAAGAATAGTAACCCGCAAATATAGCAGCCGGGATCAGGAACATATTGGCAACCACGTGCTGAAAGCCAATAGCGACGAATGCCATCGTTGGAAACCAGATGCCCAGCACTTTCCCGCTAATATTATCCGCGCTATACGATAGCCATACAGCTAACGCAACAAGCCAGTTACAACCAATACCGGATATAAACATTTGCAAGAAGCTGCCTTCCAGCTTATGCCCTGCCATCTCCACCGTCTTCGCAAGATAAGGCCCTGTCTCTGTCATGCCGACGATGTGACCGAAGAAATACGCAACGAACAATGCGCCAAGCAGATTCGCAATCGTAATCGCTGTTAGATTACGTATAACCTCTAGCGTCCGAATCCGCCCAGCCATGCGTGCGAGCGGAACGGCCATCATATTCCCGGTTAACAGCTCTCCACCAGCGACCAATACAAGAATCAGACCAACCGGGAACAGCGATGCTCCTACAAAATTAGCAAAGCTCCCCCACTCCTCCGGCATACTCGCAATCACCCGAATATCCAGTAAAAAGCCAAGCGCAATAAAGGCCCCCGCCAAAAATCCCAGCACCAGCATCTGCGTCCAGCTTGAACGTGCCTTGGTCACCCCGGTTTCAATCGTGTTCAGCGCAATCTGTTGCGGTTTATAATAAGCCATCCTCAAGTCTCTCCTTTACGGAATTCATCCCCTAACCTCTCGAGCCGGAGACCATGCGTAGCTCGCTTATAAGGCAAGAATTCACAGTATGACTGCCTGGTTGAGCGGTTATTTTCTATATTTCAATTTTAATAGATTAACTTTGTGAAAAAAGTAACAAATATCACTTTGGTGAAGGTATTGATGTGATTATTTTAAATATTTGAATTTGAAATGAGAAGGAGTGAGCTGTAGACATCGGTACAACGTATAGTGATCTTGCTCAAAGCACAAAAAAGCCTACCTGCTGTCATACCGCAAGTAGGCTTTTGCTTATATTAAATATGCTGAATTACTATTTCTCATTCCACGCTTTACAGCATATATAACTCAGGTCTTCATTACACTTTATTACAGATTGCTTGATATTTCTTGATCATCGCCTCAAACGTTCACAGGCTCTTTCACCGCTACGGGTGGCAGTGCTTGCAGACCTACGCTGTTCAGGTAGTTCCATGGTTTGTTATAGTGTGGCTGGAAGAAGAAGTCGACGAAGGCGAGCTGATCGACGGTCATACAGGCTTGGATGAAGACCGAGATCGTATTGATCGACTGGGTTAGATCGGCGTGCGACATGATCTGTGCACCCAGGATACGGCGGCTTCCTTTTTCGTAGACGACTTTTAGTGTTACCTTCTCATGTGTTGGCATAAACTCTGGACGATAGTTATCTTCAATGGTCGATGTTTCCACATCCAGCCCTGCCAGTCGTGCTGCAGTTTCGGTCATACCGGTTGCTGCGATATTATCTTCGTAAATCTTGATACCCGATGTGCCCTGTGTACCCATGTACTCCGTAGTTGGCTGTACCAGGTTACGTGCGACCAGTGTACCCATACGTACCGCATTGGTTGCAAGCGGAATGTACGCATGTTGCTGCGTTGGATTGTAGTAGATCGCACAGCTATCGCCCGCAGCGTAGACGTCTTTTTTGCTTGTTTGCATATATTTATCGACCACGATTGCACCATTCGGTAGCATATCGACCTGTCCTGCCAGCAGTTCAGTTTGTGGACGGAAGCCGATGCACAGAATGACCATATCCGCGGTATGCTGACCACGATCCGTGATGACCGTGCTCACATTACCATTCTCACCTTCAAAGCGTACCACTTTCTCGTTCAGTGCCAGCTTGATCCCTTGTGCTGTCAGCGACTGCTCTGTACGTGCTGTAAATTCAGGGTCAAGGTATTTGCTCAAAATGCGATCTTCCGCGTCGATCAGTGTCACTTGTTTGCCGTTCATCTGGAACGCTTCGACCAGCTCGACACCAATGTAACCTGCACCGACCACGACGATATTGCGAGCCGTTTTGGCTTTTTCGATAATCGTGTTCGAGTGATTAAAGTTTTTCGAAAGTACGATATTGTCCAGCTCAATGCCTTCGAACTTCGGAATAATCGGCCACGAACCTGTAGTTACGATCAGTTTATCAAATGTATCGGTCATCACTTCACCTGTGTTCAGGTTACGTGCAGTTAGTGTTTTGGCGTCGGTATCCACAGCAGTCACTTCATGCAGCATTTTGGTCGTTACACCGAGCTCTGCCAATTGCTGCGGCGAAGAATAGAACAAGCCCTGCGCATCCTCGACCACTCCACCTACATACAAGGCAATCCCGCAAGACAGGAACGAGATATTGTCGTTACGCTCATAAACGGTGATCTCAGCATCCGGGTATAACTTGGCGGTGTTGACGATGGCGGCTGTTCCTGCGTGTGTACATCCAATAACTGCTACTTTCATGATTAGTTCCTCCTGTGTGTTCCTATATTTGTATACAACTTGTTATCCATTCCAGCGATACAATGTGTCGTCACTCCAACCCATATCTATATGGATTCAGATGGCGACTTAGTGAATATATTCACATTTTGATTTGTGTAAAGCTCTTGGTTAGTAATAACGATGCGTTCCTTGTGAATGTTTTCACCTTATGATGTAATTATATTGTGATTTATATCACAATGCAATAGGTTCAGAATGATTTCACACTTTGTTCATATTTTCACAAGTTTATCGTGGGAAAGATCATAGTGCTTGTAGTGTAGATATTTGGCTACGCAAAAATCCCTTTCCCACTTTACCACGTATTTATAGTGCCCAATACTAGAGCTAGTCTGAGATCAGAATGATTGGCTATGGTTTGCTTCTGTAGCTCGGATTTAGATGGACGTATACCCAACAAAAAAACCGCAATCGTTATGATTGCGGCTTCATTTATGATGGATACGCTGAATATACGATGGGCTTGTCAGTCGAATCGTTCTGTTTTAACTCTTGTTCACTTCTCACTTATGCTCCGAATGAACGCTTAGAAGCCGTTAGTTACGAACAGCCTGTAGAATCGGTGCTTGCTGGCGGGTCTGCTGTACTTGCTGCTCCGCTTGCACTGCTTCATGCGCATGTCCTTCCAGTGCATAAGGCAGACAGAGAGGTACTCCGCTACGTGGATCAACTACGATATCGGCTTCGATCCCGAATACATCACGCAGAACTTCGCAGGTCATAACCTCGGTTGGTGAACCTTCGGCGATCGCTTTACCTTTTTTGATGGCGATCATATGGTGGGCATAACGGGACGCATGGTTCAGATCATGTACAACCATAATGATGGTACGACCGGATGTCGCATTCAGCTTCTCCAGCAACTGCAGTACTTCCAGTTGATGCGCCATATCCAGATACGTCGTCGGCTCGTCCAGGAACAGAATTTCGGTATCCTGTGCCAGCGACATTGCGATCCATGCACGCTGACGTTGTCCACCAGACAACTGATCTATCGGACGATCATGGAAATCCAGCATACCCGTTGCTTCCATCGCCCATGCAATCTTTTCCTTATCTTCTGCCTTCATGGAGCCGAAGCCTTTTTGATATGGAAAACGACCGTAGGATACGAGTTCAGTTACCGTCAAGCCTTCAGGAGCGGTTGGCGTTTGTGGTAAAATGGCAAGCTGCTTGGCAACTTCGCGTGTAGATTGCTTATGAATCGACTTGCCGTCCAGCAGCACAGAACCTTGTTTCGGCTGCATAATACGCGCCATCGTTTTTAGAATCGTTGATTTACCAGAGCCGTTCGCACCGACCAGAGCGGTAATACGTCCCTGTGGAATTTGAATATTCAAATCCTCTACAATTAAACGATCCTCGTAAGCAATATCCAGTTTCGATGTCATCAAACGAACCATATTTACCCATCCCTTTCATGCAAGCTTCTTTATTGATAAAGCTGCACCTCATAATTAGCGATTTCATTCGCTATACCTATCGTCATCGTTCCCATTTGCCACTTCCGACTTGTTCCATGTTGCAGAATCGTACATTAGGATGCTATTCCTATCATCTCCGCAGTCAGTCGTGTACATTACAGACTGTGCTGTTAAGATGATTATTTATATTCATTATCATTGTATTCGTCATATCGTACTTTTATGAGTACACCTGCTAGTTAAGCTGTACGTTTGCTACCGTTATAGGATCATGCACGTGAACGGGCGAGCAGGTACAAGAAGTACGGGCCACCGATAATCGCGACCATTACACCAGCCGGGATTTCCGAGTTATCCATAAGCGTACGTCCAATCAGATCAGCAACCAGTAGCAGTACCGCGCCGATCAGCGCGCTGACTGGAATCACATGCTCATACCGCGGTCCTACGAGCCTTCTCGCAATATGCGGACCGAGCAGCCCGATAAAGCCGATCCCGCCGCTGACTGCTACACATGCCGCACTCAATGCTACCGCAATGACTAACAGCAATAATCGTTGCCGATTAAGGTAAGAGCCCAGCCCGGTCGCTGCATCGTCTCCAAGAGAGAAGACGTTCATTTGCCGTGCCTTCCAGAGTGCTGCTGGCAATAAGACGACAATCCATGGTAACAGTGCGAGCACAAACTGCCAGTTGCTGCCCCAGATACTTCCCGCCTGCCAGGTCGCAATAAAATTAAATTCATTCGGATCAAGCTGCAGGGTCAGTACAATCATCAGGGCATTGATCCCTGTTGCCATCGCGATCCCTGATAAGACGAGGCGCGACGAGGAAATGCCTTTATTCTTTTTGTATGCCATTAGATAGATGCCAGCAGCGGCTGCAAAAGCACCGACAAGCGCTAGTACAGGCAACAGCATCGGTGATGCCGATTCTCGCATTGGATTCGTGACAACGAACAATACGACCGCAAGCCCTGCACCGGAATTGATACCAAGAATACCTGGGTCAGCCAGCGCATTACGTGATACTCCTTGTAAAATCGCTCCTGCAACTGCAAGACCGATACCAGCGAGCAGGGCAATCACAATACGTGGCAGCCTGAACTGAAACAGGATCAGATCTTCTCGCGGTGTACCTCCACCGAATAACGTTCGTACCACATCCAGTGGCGACATTTTCGTAAAGCCGGTATTCATACTAATCAGCAATACGGCAAATGCCGCAAGCATGAGCACAATCAGAGTAATCAGCGTGCGCAGCGTTCGTTTATGGTGAAATACCACTTGCTTCATAGCTGATCCCCTACTTTCTTCCGAATGACATAGAAGAAGTATGGAACCCCGATCAACGCGATCAATGCGCTAACCGGCTGTTCTGTTGGTGGATTCAGCAATCTGCCGAATGTATCGGCAAAGACGAGCAACAATGCTCCGAGAATCGCCGACGTCGGAATAATCCATTTATAATCCATACCAACCAGTGCACGCGCAGCATGCGGAACCATTAAGCCGACGAAGCCAATTGCACCTACCGTGGATACGGAAGCTCCAGCGAGCACCATTACGACAAGCACTGCACCGAGTCGTACGAGTGCGGTACGCTGTCCCAATCCAGCGGCAACATCGTCGCCCAGACTGAGAATCGTTATCGCTCGAGATAAGAGCAATCCCCCGATTAACGCCGCTGTGATCCACGGCCACAAAATATCAACCTGATTCCACGTCACCCCAGCTACGCCGCCTGTATACCAGAAGGCAAGATCCTGAGAGATGCGAAAATATAATGCAATTCCTTGCGACATAGCGACCAGCATAGCACCTACCGCGGCACCTGCAAGCGCCAGTCTGACTGGCGTTAAGCCGCCACGTGCTAACGAACCAATCCCATATACAAGCACAACACTGATCGCCGCTCCCAAAAAGGAGTACAGGATCAATTGATTAAACGCAAGCCCTGGGAAAAAAGCAAAACAGATCGCAAGCACAAAGCCTGCACCAGCATTAATACCGAGCAACCCCGGATCAGCCAGCGGATTGCGCGTCATTCCCTGCATCAGTGCACCGGCTACAGCAAATGCTGCACCAACCAGCGCTCCTGCAATCGCACGTGGTAAACGTAGTTCCCATATAATCTGATGCAGCTGATTATTCGCATCAAAATGTACCAGTGCTTGCCAGACCACATCCAGCGGAATTGCGCGACTTCCTTTGGCAACGGAAAAAGCGAGCCCGAAGGCTAACAGGATCAGCCCGCCAATCATAATTCCAAGCGCTGTATAAGGCCTCGACCAGATGTCTTCCTTTGACGAGGTCTGCCGCCCTTTCACAAACGTATTGCGCGTCATAACAAAGCCTCTTTCTACGTGAGTTAATCTGGCATCCCGCCGAGAATCATGGAGCTACTTTCTAGCTCATGATGACTCGTTTGATCTTAGAATGGATGTCGATCGACTCGCTATGCTCTGATCCCTAAGGATCGGTATAAATCGTGTACATATCAAGTTCATCATAACTTCATGTTTATTGCATATCATTTAAGATACTGATAATCATTATCACTTGTCAACCGAAAATAACAAAAAAGCGGCTAATTTCCTGACTTTGGCTCAGGAATGAAGATTTAGCCACTTTTCTGTATCACGATGTCTTGCCAAATGTACTTGTTCAAACTCATCCAGTCCGTCAATCCGCTGAACACCTAAATAGTGAAGTCCCTGATTAATCGCTTGCTCGGTTTGGCATTCGCTGAGAACATTCTGTCTGTTGTGCCAAACCTGACATGACTGACTACCGGTTCCGCCAAAATATTCCGCTTCGACATAAGCCAGCATGCCGGATAACGATATATTCACACATACAGCTTCAACGGTAGCAGTCAGAACATCCATACCTTCCACGCTTGCTTCCGCCGAATCATGCATTTCATCGTAGAGATCCGGCGTAAATGGAATGGTATACAACTCCTCATATAAATGAACACTTTGGGCAGAGGCATATTTCACCACCAACCCGGACAGCACTTCCTTCGTTCCGATAAATCCCTGATATTCGTATGCCATATGCCCTCTTAGAACAGACTCCAGTCAAATTCTTTGGATAAACGTTCCAGCAGATGCACTCCCGCAATACTATTCCCTCGATTATTCAGCGAAGGTCCAACCAGACCGATTCCATATTGTCCCGGTACAAGTGCCATAATACCGCCGGACACTCCACTTTTGGCAGGCAGACCGACATCAATAGCGAACTCGCCGGAAGCATTATACATGCCGCATGTGACCATAAAGGTTTTGGCAATCTGAATATAGCGGCGTGGAATTAGCTTCTCGCCTGTCTGCGGATCAACACCATCAAAAGCGAGCACAAGTGCCATACGTGACAGATCAGAGCAGTCGACCTCAATCGAGCAGTGACGGAAGTAAACGGATAATACATCCTCTACCGGATCTTTGAGCACGCCATTTTGCTTGAGAAAATATGCAAGCGAGCGATTCAAATCACCTGTCTCCAGCTCGGAATGGTACACGTCCATATTGTAATCCAGTCGGTCATTGCCCGCGAGCTTACGGAAAAATTGCAAAATCCGCTCCGACTTTTCCTCTGGACTATCCCCTGCAATCAGTGAAGATACGGTAATCGCACCTGCATTAATAAGCGGATTAAACGGAATGCCCGGTTCAACTAGCTCCAGCTTAATCATCGAATTAAAATCGTCGCCAGTAGGCTCCTTGCCTACATTGTAAAAGACTGCTTCCTCCCCATGATCCATCAGGGCGAGAATAAGTGTGAACACCTTGGAGATACTTTGCATCGTAAACGGCACGCCGCAATCGCCTGCGGCTACAGTCTCGCCCTGCGAATCAGCAATATGAATGCCAAGTGCATCGCGTGAAGCTTTAGCCAGCTCAGGGATATATGAAGCGACGTCTCCTTGTCCTGTACGGAGTCGGCTTGTTTCCAGCCAGTCGGGTAGCTTTTTCTTTAATTTGTCCATCTGTTCGATACTCATCTGACCATCACTCCTGTTATCTATCGGGTTCAGTCCAGTCGGCCGCTGAATGACGGCGCTGGACGATTGGGTTACAAGCTTGCCGTATGCGTTATCGTGTAGGCTGTATTTCATCTATGATGCAATGAAACATAGAATGGCAAAGCCAATCGTTTTCTAAAACTAGCTATGTTCTACTATAGCAGAGAAGCTGATCCTGTTGGTATCTCGAATGTAAAAGGAGCTTTTTTTGTAAAAAACGGTATAATGTCCATAACGGCGTATGTTACGGCGTGTATAGCTTGCGTACCCGTACTCCATTGAACAGAAAGCGGTGATCCGATGAACGGCAAATTTAGAGCAGCAATCGCGAAGATTCCGATTGAACAGTATGCATTTCAAGGGCGACTTCCTCTCTGCCTGGCTGATGGTGCGGCTCCCGCACTGGAAGAGCTTAAGCCACAGGCGGATGAAGTATGGAGCGACGGGCAGCATGAGGTATTAACTTTTCATTATGCCGGGCATGCGGTAAATATGACGTTCCAGTGCTCAGGTACGTATTTATTTGACAGCATGGATATCTGGGCAGATTGCTCAGACTGTGGTGAAATTGGGATCGGTGCGCCGGAAGGTCTGGTCTTGCATGCTTCAGGTGCAGGGCTGGTTATGGAGCAATTTGAGCTAGTTGATGAATTCATTTATCTGCTGCCTAATGCGGTGACGGTGCATTATCGTAAGCATGAGCAGCAGTGGATGCTGGCGAAGATCGCGGGGACGTATCGGAATTATGAGGATACACGTGCTAGTTTGAAAGTTATTGTGAATGGAAGTTTGAGCGGCTGAATTTGATGGTACACCACTCAGGCAAGGAATAAGCAGTATGGATATTTTGCTTTGCAAAAATCCTTTTTTCATTTCATATCGCGTTTATGGTGCCAAACGCTGGAGGGAACGTCCTTGGGTGGAGCCTGGGAATCTACGAATGGTTAGTAAATGGTAGATTCCCAGGCTCCAAGGGCGTCCTTTCGCCTTATTTCCTTGCCTTCGTTCTGTGCGGACGCAAATTGTAGCTCGCTGTTGGAGTTGAGAAGTTTTGGAAGATCCGAAATATTAAAGTACTAGAATCATCAAGAAAACTTGTAATCTTTAAATCATTATATTTCAGGATCTGAACAAAAAGCAGATCTGCTATTACATCTTCAAATTGGCGTTCTAATGCTATATTTTAAATACAAATGCTTACCTTGTACATCTTATTTCCTTATATTATCTATATGTTAAAGGATATCTAAGATTAGGATAGATAAGCCATGATTTAATAGCACTACATCTTTAAATTGTGAAGTTATTGGATTTATTTGTGAAGATGATATTTGAAATATAAAATGCAAAAAAGCAGGCGGTTTGCTGGAACCGTCTGCTTTTTTTGTTCTTTAGTTTGCGATGTGTACGTATTTAGCGTGTACTTCATTTAGGCTTACTGATGATTGAAGATGGCATTGAGGTTTGTAGATTATGCATATGATGTTGTACAGCAACATCGTCGTTGTATTCTGACAACCACATATAACTAGAATATCCAAAAGGAATAGATTCGTTTGATCTTATCCTGTTATTGTCCCAATGTGTTCGAAGTAACAGGCTTTTTTGTCGTTGCAGATTGTTTTTTGCCTAGCCAGCGGTCGCCGAATTTGTAGACGATGATGCCGATGATGATGACGAGTACGCCGATGATTTTACCGGGTGTCAGGGCGATTTTTTGGGCAACGAGCCAGCCGGTTGTATCGAATAGCAGGGCTGTGCTGAGCTGGGCGATGAGTACGATGGATGTGGCGAATGTGGGGCCAAGGCGACGAATACCTTGGACGAGGCAAAATACGACGCCCACTCCGATCGCGCCGCTGATCCAGTACCATGCCTTCATGTTTTGCAGTGAAAATGTACCGCTGCCTTCAAAGATCAGACTTGCGGCAAAAGAGGCGGTAAAGCCCATGCCGAGTACCAATGTGGTCGTTGCCCATGAGCCCGCGCGTGCATTGACCTGGTTGTTAAAAATCGTTTGCAGGCTGACAAGCGCACCTGCGAGTATAGCGAGCATGATGCCCATAATCATAGGAATGTCCCTCCTGTGAATCTATTTTTGCATGTATTTTGATGAGATAATATGGTATGGATATTTGGCGTTGCAATAATTTAGAGTTTTAAAATCAGTACGCCAGCAATCATGAGAAAGACTCCGATGCATTGAGGTATGGTGATGCGGCGGCGTAATACGCCGAACCAACCTCTACTGTCGATCACAAACGTCATACACAGCTGGGCAATCAGCAGCATCGCAATGGTAAAGGTAACGCCAATATATTGAATGGCAGTAACCTCGCTGAAAATAATAACCGAAGCAAATGCGCCACCAAACCAGTATAGCGCGGGTACCTGACGCATACTTTTCCAGCTGCCATCTCGTACAAAGGCAAGGACAATCCCTGCCAAAATAAAGCCTGTTAATTGTGTAATCGTCGCAGCCTGCCATGTCCCAATATCATAGCTGATGCGATTGTTCGCTACGCCTTGAAGTGTAATACAAGCACCGCCAAGCAGCGCGAACAGTATTCCTTTTAGCACGTAAGGTTCCTCCTTTGAAGTTATGTTCTGTAAAGATATTAGTATTTTCTTTTATTGATATATGTTGTTGAATGGGAATCCAACAATGTCTCGCGTTTATGCTATAAAGTAAGTCTTATGCTGAACAAACATATGAAGATGTGTGTGAGCTAGACCTTGTTCGTTCCAACTTTTGATATGAAAATAAGTATGTTCAGTCTGCTCTATCCTATTGATCACGAGTCATATACAAGGGATATACAAGTCAAAGCGACCCTTCTCATTAAAAAGCATATGTGCGATTGCGAAAAGGACATATGTCCCATCGGATAGAATTAACTGCCTATCCATTCCAGAATGAATACAAAAAGGATGCTCCCGCAGGAGCACCCTTGAATATCCATTGAGCATTAAAGGAGATCTTAACGACGTCCGCGTCTGTTGCCGCCATCTGAACCACCGCGTGTGGAGCGATTGCCACTACCACCTGAACCGCCACCACGTGTGGAACGACTGCTGCTTTGACGATTGCTTGGACCGTAGTCACGGCTACGTCCGTCACCGGAGCTTTTCGAGCCTTTGGACGAATCACGACGGAAGTTACCCTGCTCATCTGTACGACGAGACATCGCTGTACCTCTACCTGCCTTGCTACCGCTACCGGAGCGAGCACTGCTCTGGGAACGATCGTTACCTGCAGAGCGATTGCCACTCTGCGCACGATCTCCACTACCCGAACGAGCGCCACCCTGCGCGCGCTCGCCGCGACCGGATTCACTACGTGAGCCAAAAGCAGAGCTATAGCCGCTACGTTTCGGTTCTTCTGCACTGTAAGCCGAAGTGAAATTACGCTCATCTGGACGTCCGGACTTGGCTGGACGTTTGTTTTTGCCTGTACGCTTTGGTGCATCTGAGACGTAACTCGGCGCGCTACTACGCTCATCGCCACCACGTGCAGATCCTGCTGCGTTACGTCGACCGCCCGAACGACCACCGCCGCCTTGGGAACGAGTACCGCGACCGGATTCGTTACGCTTGCCTCTGCTGCTACGATCCGACGATTTGGAGCTACCGCCACCCTGACGTTCTGGACGTACATTGGACAGCAATTCACCGGAATCTTCGGATTGTGCAGAAGTACGCGAGATTTCGCGTGGCAGACGTTGATTCGTTTCTTGCTCGATTTGTTCCAATTCACGACGGTCATGCGGCGTTACGAATGTAATCGCGCGACCTTTACCACCTGCACGACCGGTACGACCGATACGGTGGATATAATATTCGACATCTTGCGGGATATCGTAGTTAAATACATGAGTTACGCCTTCCACGTCAATACCGCGCGCCGCTACATCGGTTGCAACGAGAAGTTGCAGCTTTGCATCACGGAACGCCTTCATGACCTGCTCGCGCTTGTTCTGAGACAGATCACCATGCAGCTCATCTGAGGAATAGCCCATTTCTTGCAGCTCTTCATTCAGCTTGGCAGCCCGGCGCTTCGTACGGCAGAAAATAACAGCCAGATACGGACGCTCACGCTCGATATATTCTGTCAATGCAGCGAGTTTGCCACGTGGCGTACATTCAACTACAAGCTGACGGATCAGATTCAGTGGAACGGTTTCTTCGGCACCGACACGGATATCATGCGGATTACGCATGTACTGTGCGGACAGACGACGAACGCCATCTGGAATGGTTGCAGAGAACAGCATCGTTTGACGGGAAGGGGATGTAGCAAGGATGATCTGCTCCACTTCTTTCAAGAAGCCCATATGCAGCATCTGATCTGCTTCATCCAATACGAGTGTGCGAATCTTGGTCATATCGAGTGTGCCACGACCCATATGGTCGAGCAGACGTCCCGGTGTACCTACCACGAGGTGACAGCCGCCTTCGAGTTTACGAAGCTGACGTTCTACATCCTGACCACCGTAAGCTGCCAGAATACGTACACCTTCATACGCATCTGCGAGCTTACGAGCTTCCGTTGCGATTTGCAGGGCAAGCTCACGCGTTGGCGCTACGATCAGCGCTTGTGGAGCACCCGTTACACTCAGATTCAGTTTTTCAAAAATCGGGAGCAAAAACGCCAGTGTCTTACCTGTACCGGTTTTCGCCTGTACGATCGCATCGTCACCCTTAAGCAATACAGGGATGGACGCTTGCTGCACTTCAGTCGGCTGGGCAATGCCGCTCGCTGCCAGCAATTCGACTGCTGCAGACGAGATGTCAAAGGAATTAAAGTTGGTTGTCAATGATTTCACCTATTCTCTTAAAATTTGGGCAGCCCGTCCGCACATTGCTGTGCAGCCGTACAGAAGTACGACTCAGGCCAGTTGGAGCACAAACGCTGCTCGTAAAAAGAAGCATCGGTTGATCCCGATGCTTCAGCGTCTATATCGACAGAGACACACTATTCATTCGAAAATAACACGTATTCTTGCTGCGCTTGTTGCTTATTCCAGCGCAGTTGCCAGAACAAGCTAAGACTCTGCCTGCGGCACAGTCTATAGCGTCAATATAACCCGTATTGCGCTTCCCGTCAATGCCCGGATGAAATCGTACCATGATTTAGTCGATCATACAGCTCACGACTTTCTTCATTCAGTCCACGAATATGAATGATTTTGCCAGCACCTGTATATTTATCCTGCAGCTTGCTAATACCAATCACTGCCGAATGGTCCCAGATATGCGAGCGAGCAAAGTCAATCGTAACCTCATCCGAATCTTCCTGTGGCTTGAAATAATCGACGAACTGGCTCATTGTGCCAAAGAACATCTGTCCTCGCACCTGATACACCCGATGCGCCTCCGTCGAATCTTTCGCTTCTGTAATATGAAGCTGTGACATTTTCCAGCCAAAACGCAGTGCGCTCATCACGACACCAACGCCCACACCAATCGACAGATTATCGGTCAGCACTACGATCACAACAACAGTAACCATAATAATCGCTTCTGCGAGTGGCACCTTATGAATCGTACGCAAGGAGTTCCAGCTAAATGTACCGATCGACACCATAATCATCACACCAACCAGCGCCGCCATCGGCACTTCACGTACAATCGTACCGAGTAGCACCAAGAGCACCAGCAAGAAAGCCCCTGCGATAAAGGTAGACAGACGTCCACGACCACCGGACTTCACGTTAATAACGGACTGTCCAATCATCGCACAGCCTGCCATCCCGCCAAACAGACCACTCACGATATTCGCAAGTCCCTGCCCTTTCGCTTCACGATTCTTATCACTCTTCGTATCTGTCAGTTCATCCACAATCGTTGCGGTAAGTAAAGATTCCAGCAGACCAACAAATGCAATCGAAATCGAATACGGCAAGATCGTCACGAACAGCTCCCAGCTAATCGGTACCATAGGTAAATGGAAAAATGGCAATTCATTGCTCAGCTTGCCCATATCGCCTACCGTCTTCACGTCCAGGTGCAAAAAGAAGGTGAGCAGCGACACGATAATAATCGCTACCAGCGGCGCGGGTACTGCCTTGGTGAACAGCGGCAATGTATAAATAATTAACAGCGTCAACCCAACGAGCGCATACATCATCCAGTTCGCGCCCACAAACTGCGGCAACTGCGCCGAGAAAATGACTATCGCCAACGCATTCACAAACCCGGTCATGACCGATTGCGGGATAAAGGTAATAAAGCGCCCAATCCGCAGCCAGCCTAATATAATCTGGAGCACTCCTGCCAAAATCGTAGCCGCAAATAAATACTCTACTCCATGCTGAGCCACAAGTGTACCGACCAGCACGGCAATCGCGCCTGTCGCTGCCGAGATCATCCCTGGACGACCACCTGCTAACGAGATCACAATCGCAATACAGATCGAAGCATACAGCCCGACCATCGGGTCAACCCCTGCAATAATCGAAAACCCGATCGCTTCTGGAATCAGGGCAAGCGCTACGGTTATGCCCGCCAGTACATCCGGGCGAATATTACCGAACCATTGTTGTTTGTAATTCATAATCCTCCTCTTTCGAGCATGACGCAACAATCCGATTGCATAACAAAATGAGCCGGACGTGACTGACCGAATGAAGCATCATGCTATGCTTGTTTGTAAAATAAATTAGCGTCCTCTCGCGGGACAGCCGTGGGCCGTAGGTATAGACAGACTCCCATTATACCCAATTCAATCGTGGAGAGCTAGGTATTTTCTTGAAGTTTACGGGGGAAAGATATAAATAGTTGTACATATGGTGGGATCGGTGGATGATGATATACTGCAAACGTAGTAGATCGTTGGCTGGGGATTATAAGCTGGAGTGTTGGAGTTACACCACTTCGGTAAGGAAATAAGTAGTACGGATATTTTGCTGCGCAAAAATCCTTTTTTCATTTCACCTCACGTTTATGGTGCCAAACGCTGAAGGAAACGTCCTTAGGTGTAGCCCAGGAATCTACGAATGGGAAGAAAAATGTAGATTCCTGGGCTCCAAAACAGTATGATATTTTGCTGCGCAAAAATCCTTTTCCATTACACCCCGTGTTTATAATGCCAAACACTAGAAAGCGTCCTTTTCCCTTATTTCCTTACCTTCGTTCTGTGGGGGTGCAACTTGTATAACTGATCAATTTAATATCGTTCAAACTTCATATAAAACATTTAAAGTATAAAGGACTATGTATGGAGTTGTTGTAGAAAGGTATGCAACTGCCGCGAATTGCGAATAATGATAATTTGCTTGTCGTCTTGTACCTGGCGTAATTTGGCTAACGTTTGCGGGCGGCTTCTTTTTGGATACGTCCATACCCAGCGTATAAATGCCCAGTCGATCTTTTCGTTGCAGCCTTCGTTCATATCGGGACGACTTTTACCGTGGTATTGAACACGGCGTTTGATGACTCGGTACAGACAGAGCCAGCGCGGCATATCCAGGTAGATGATTGTGTCGGCATATTGGATGCGAATATCTATTGTACTTCCATAATTGCCATCTATGATCCACGATTCTGCATGTGCAAACTCTTCTACTTTCTGCTTCCACTCCGCTTTATCCGTAGGCTGCCAGTTTGCTTGCCAGTAATGAGCATCCATATGAATGACCGGAATCTGTAGAGAATAATGAAGTTTCCTCGATAACGTAGATTTGCCTGCACCTGAACAGCCGATGATCATAATTTTCTGCATGGTCTTGCCTCCTTTTAAAAGTCAAAAGGTCTACAGATTCGTAGACCTTTTTGTACGGACGACATATTTAATATTAAGACTTCAACTTTTTTGATTGATAGGAAAGCCACTGATTCACTTCTTGTTTATAAAATATTTTTTGTCCTGAAGTTGCTTGGTAATAAGGTAAAAACTGATACGTATCAACAAGTCCATCGCCCATTTGCTGCCTTACAAAAGTATCCTTTTTAAGTATATCCTCTATATTCGCAGTTGTTAACCCTAGATAAATTGCTAATTCCTGCTCGTTCATCACTTCTTTTGACGTATCTATTTTTAAAATTGAATCTACGTCAGCCTCTTTATTTAAGGATTGACTCAGTATGTAAAATCCTCCTATTACAGATAAACTAATAATAACCGCACAGACCATTGCTACTATAGCTATAAAACGTTTACTCATCTTTTACCTCCTTCGTTGTATCAATATATTATTATACTGCTCTGTACAATTCTCTCAAGGTACTAAATGATCATGATGAGTCCCTGAACTTTTATAAGGTGAACTTCTCTAACTCCAAAAGATACTTAATGGAACGGACAGTTTCACTTTTTTCACTATTATGTATGCAATAATATTTTATACTATTTAATGTACACGATTCCTTATCATAGTCGTGTAGCTCCACATAAAAAAGAACAGGCACATAAACTGCACCCATCCTTCTCTAACTTAATTTATATAAAAATTTCTCACTAAAACCGCCCCGACTTAAATATCGCAAACAACAACCATAATACCATCAATGTCGCAATACTAAATCCGATCTCAACTACAGGCAATCCCCATAAAATCGGACTTTGATCGCGTAGGGAGGAGCCGATGATTAAGCCGACCATGATAATGCAGAAGGCCAGTAATACGATACTGAAGGCAAGTCGATTGACGATCTGATCCATCTTATGCAGCAATTCGCCAAGTTCAGGTACATTCACCTCGACCTTGAGCTTACCCGAGCGAATTACGCGGGATAGCTCGGACGTCTGGCGTGGCAAGTCTGTCAGCACTTCGATCGCTTGCAGGGCGCCATCGGTAATCCGTTCGCGTAAGCGCTTGGGACTGTAGCGTTCACCGAGCAGGCGGCGACCGAATGGCTCTGCCATTTTCACAATACTCAGATTCGGATCGAGTCGTTGGATGACGCCTTCCAGTGTGATGAGTGACTTGCCGAGCAGGGCTAGATCGGACGGGATGTCGATTCGATAGGTACGGATGATGGAGAACATCTCGTTCATCGCCTGCCCCAGATCAATTTGCGAAAATGGCACTTCATAGTATTGATCCCGCAAACGCTCCAGATCGCTGCGCAGGGACGTGATATCAATATCATCTGGCACAAAGCCGAGTCTCAGAATCGCACGCACCATACTGTCTGTATTTTTGCGCAGCATGGCAATGACAAAGCTGGACAATCCATTTTTCGTATCCGTGTTTAGACGTCCCATCATGCCAAAATCGAGATAGGCCACGCGTCCGTCTCGCAGTGCCAGTAGATTACCCGGATGCGGGTCAGCATGGAAGAAGCCATCAATAAAGATCTGCTGTAGCATCGAGTCCACTAATCGCTGAGCTACATCGGATAACTGCAATCCTTGTTGCACGATCTCCTCGGGCTTGCCCATATGGATACCGTCTACAAATTCCATCGTAAGTACACGTGCCGATGTATAATTCCAAAATGTTTTGGGGATATGGATGCGTCGATTATCGGCAAAGTTCTGCCCCAACCGCTCCATATTGCGCCCTTCCACATTATAGTCCAGCTCTGCACGCATGGATTTGGCAAACTCGTCGATAATTTCGCTGATATTATACTGAGATACCCAGTCCATATGACGCTTCGCAATACCAATCAAGTCCTGCAAAATCTCCAGATCCCGCTGTACTGTTCTTGCTACACCTGGACGCTGCACCTTGATCGCGACAAGTTCACCCGTATGAAGCTTACCCAGATGCACCTGACCAATCGAAGCGGCAGCAACTGGCGTTTCCTGAAAGCTTTCCAGCATCTCCTCGATCGGAATACCAAGCTCCAGTTCAATGATCTGACGTGCTTCTTCTCCAGCAAAAGCAGGCACCTGATCCTGCAATTTTACCAGTTCCTCAATAATATTTTCGGGCAATAGATCCGAGCGTGTACTTGCCAATTGACCCAGCTTCACAAAGGTCGGTCCAAGCTCTTCTAACACGAGTCGGATGCGCTCGCCTACCGTACGAATGCCGTGTACATCGCGGCGTGCAAGCTTGAGCGGAATCGCCAACATCCGATTCAGCCCCATTTCTTCGACCATATAACCAAAGCCATGACGCATCAGCGCCATGGCGATTTCTCTATACCTACCGGCATGCCGGATATGAAGAGACATCTCAGGCTAGTGGCGGCTTCGGCTGATCTTGTTCCTTTTCAGCCAGTCGCTGTTCCAGAACTGTAATACGTTGTTGCAATTGGTCTACAGTCGCTCGTGTCGGCACATCCAGCTCGGTCAGGGCTTTTTGTACTTGTTGACGTACCCAATCCTTGATCTGGCCTTGTTCCTCTGCGCCACGATCCATCAGACGATCCACCAAAGCACGCGATTCGGATGGTGCGAGTTCTCCCCGTTTCACCAGATCATTCACTGCTTTTTCTACTTTTTCCTTGCTAACTACCGTTACACCAAGTCCAAGAGACAATGCTTTTTTGAACAAATCGCTCATTTCCGTTCCTCCTGACATCAATTGAGTGTGCCTACTGTTTACTTCCAGTCTTCATATTGGCATATTCCGGTACAATCCAGTCCATTCAGTTGGTAGGGATGCTTGCTACGCAAATATCCTTTTTTTATTTCATCTTACGTTTAGATTGCCAAACGCTGGAAATGACCGACTCATGCCAATATGACCATGTGTCATCTATCTGTTCCTAGTATAACGGTTCTCCGTCCATATGCCTAATCCTGCCTCAGCCATAGGTTAGAACCCACTATACGTAGGCTAAAAATTAAGCCTTATGACCACCTGCCCAGAGAATGCTTTGCGTAATTAATCGCTGGAGTTCCGGGTAGTTAAACGAAGGCGCATGATGACCAGGCATCACATACACTGTACGACCAAGCGCATACTCCGAACACCATGCTGCTGGCCACGTCTCGTCCTCCATGGTATATTCCAGTAAAATCGTACGCTCCGCTCCCGGCAAAAGTGTGAACTCGTATGGTTCTTCTTCCATCACAAATGTAGAGATGCCCTGCATGATCGGATGCGCTGGAGAAGATACGTACATTTCAAGTGCGCGATAATCGCCATGACCACGATATTGCGCCCCCATCAACTGCTTCAGTTCGTATCTGGTTTCTTGAAGAGACACGCCGCAATGCAGGATGAGGAGTCCACCACCATTAGCTACATATGTAATAATGCCTGCCGCATGCCGAGAACTAATTTTCTTATTAAATGCGTCAGTATAGACGATGCACAGATCATAAGCCTCCAGACGCTCCATTTCAAATAGATCATAGTCATCACTTACGTGAAGCTCCCAGCCTTCTGGCATAAGGTTATGAATATGCGACTGGATCTGATCCAGAGGATGGTAGGGGGCATCATCGCCGTAGTCACCAATCAACAAGGCTTGTTTGACATAATGTCTCGGATTGGAGGATGGATTCATAGTTGTTGGGATGCTCCTTTCAATTTTTAACGCTTTATTATCTCCTTACCCGTATTTCAGTTTTATCTGACATATAATTCAAATTTTATATTTTTTAGATTATGTAAGTTGAGTATGTTCAAACAATATGATCAAACATAAATGACTTAAAATTTTTTATTATATACTTTTATTGGTAAAATTAAATTACTATATGAATTCAAACTATCAACCAATACAATGATGGAGGTACTTTTATGAAATATGGAAAACTACTTTTATTTGCAGGAGTATTGATAGGAGTTATAGCTCAGATCATAAGAATCTCTACAGATTTCAAATCTGGAGAAAATTTACTCATTGTTGGAATTGTTATTGGATTAATTGGAGCTATTTTATATTTCGTAAAAAGATTGGTATCAAAAATATAAATGTAAGTAAGTCAGGATTAGAAGCTCAAATCGAAGTGATAGAAGGCACAACTAAAAATTGGACAAAATTAAAAGTAATTAATAAGACAGATAGTACAATAGAATACTTAACTAAAACTATTGATAATGGAACAGAGTCCATTGATATTGAAACTTTCTATGAAGCAAATGTATCTATTACAGCAAACAATGTAAATACTGTTGAGAAACACAAAGTCACCTCAGATAGTGGAACTATTTTATTAGATGGCAAGAAAATGAATTCAGAAACACAAACAGTAGCTCCATCCTCCATTTCATCTGCAACTAATCATTCAATTTCAGTAAACTCAGGGGCAACTTGGTATTTTGTGGATAAAATCGAAGGAAGCGTAAATACAAATGTGGCTACTTTGGGAATATGTATAAGTGTTCTATCCATGGCTATTGGATCAACTGCAGCAGCAGTCGTGGGCTTAGCTGTTGACATTTTTGGCTTAAAGATACCTTATACATGGTATACAAAATGGAAATATAGTGATAAAAAAGTATATCAACCTATGTACTTGTTAAATATTTATACTTATTCTGATGCTAAAAGAACATTGCAAACTGGTTATACTGAATACGTTTTATAGTTAAACTATGTAAATTAAAAACAGCATAATCGCTTTCCTTACTAGAAAGCATCATGCTGTTCATTGGAATCACTATGCGATACGGGATACTTTATTTATTAACGACGAAATCAATCATACTATAATTATGCTGGTGCTACAGACTTGATTGTATAAGCTTAGCTCGTTTTTTTCACTGCTTTTTTACGAGGCTTTTTCTTCGCTTGTGCTTGCTCTTCTGCTACGCGAACTGCTTCTTCTTCAGCTTCGCGCTTTTCGATCACTTGCTGCTCCGCTTGTTGCTTTTGCTTCTTTTCATAGGCTTGTTTAAGAGAGTCTTGAATGTCCGACTTGCTGATTTTCAAATGACTGCTGAAAATATCAGGGAAGACAAAGCTTTTACGACCTACATTTTGAGCAAACATCACGGTGATGCGCTCGTTGTCATTTTCTACTACTTGTCCTACACCAAATGTTTCGTGAATCACCTGTTCGTTAGTTAAGTTCATCCTTGACCTCCTGTGGCTGTTGTAGCCGACCTGTAAACTATTGTATTGTAGGTTTCTAATACCTGTTCATACGTTTACAAAAAATGCAGTGAACCCTGTTAAAAATCGGAATGATGTTAACGAGTACACTGCATTTTCTTAAAGTTTGTAGGTTAAGTATAGCATAGAATGGGGATTGGCTATAATAATAAGATTTATTTAATGATTACTTTAATATTCATAACCAACTAATTTCATGTTTTTCGTATAGTTCTAATGCAGCTTGCATTGCATCTTCTAATGAATCATGAACAGTATCGCCAAGTACATTATATTTTTCATCACATGCAAATAAATAGCATTCCTCTTTATTTTCGTAATGACATATAGCTAAAATAGTTATTTCTTTTTCAATACCATTTTGCCATTCAACATATCCAAAATTATCTATTGGGGTGTATTTTATCACTTTCGCTCCATCAATTTCTTTGATCATAGAAAATCACTCCTTTTATTTTTTATTTTTTTTTGTTGGATTAATTTTTACCGATTGGTCTGGTTTGATAAATTTCCCATCTTTACTCCATGTTTCTAAATGATAATGCTGATTTTTTGGCGATTTAGTTTCATGGTCACCCATCCGCCACGAACGTACTGTACCATCATGTTGTCTGACAAAAATTCGATCATGGTCCTGCTTAAGAGTAAATGGATTTATAGAGGTTTGTTCTCCTGGGCCAAGAAATTTCTCAACATAATCCATTGCCTTATCTTCATTAACATTAGAATGTATATGTTTCTTTTCCAAGTAATCTTTAGATGCACCCGCTGTAGTTGAGTATGTTCTAAAGTTATTAGTAGATAAGCTGCGTATAAAAGGACTTACATACTTCAAAAATCTACTTAATTGTATAACTCCCATTTCTCCACTTAACTTTGCTTGAATTATTTTACCACCTTTTTGCGCATCTTTGTTTGCAGCCAAATCTACCCGTCGCTGCGTCACCCCTTCACTCAGCGCACGCGTCCCCATATCCGTCGCTTCCTGCTCCAGCCCCGCATCATCATTAATCGACACGCCACTTTCCAATTGCATTGTCGGTTGTACACGTCCCTGTCGTTGCTGTACTACATGCCAGGCTTCATGCGGCAAATGCTGATCCTGACCTGGGGCGAGGTGAATATCGCTTCCCTGTGCATACGCATAAGCATTCACTTTATCTGGCTCGCCTGAATTGTAATGCACACGCACATCGGACATATCCATGCCAGACATGCTCTCGATCCCGCTTTTGAGCACATCAGGCATACCGGTTTGATTTAAAGTTGCTGCGCTAACGGACGATTCAGCAGATGAGGGAGCGGCGTCAACGGCTCGCTGTACAGGCATATCATCAGATATATCTCCTTCTTCCATTTCCTGAGCTTGACTAAGCGCTCCCAGCTCCTCTGCTTCTGGAGCATCTTCAGCTTCCATCCGCTGCACAGGTATTTCGCCAGACGACGCTTCTTCTGCTCCCCCCATTTCCTGCGCCTGCATCATCGCTTCAAGTTCATCCATTTCGCCAGCTTCTTCTTCAGCAGCACGTTGGATTAATGCACTCTCTTGTTGTTCAGCCCGTACAAACTGCATCGTACCCTGATTGCCAAGCACCTGTTGAAGTGCCATCAACTGAGCAGCCCCTTTACCACTGCCTAACACTCCTTTATCCGGGCTAAGTGAGTCTGTTTGCGATAATCGTATGGCTTCTTCCCGCTGGACAGGAACATGTTGAGGTAAAGCATTATTCTTCCGGGGTGGTTCGGATTGATACATGCGGCTTCCTCCTGTTCGTTTATATGAACTGTATCGCCTTGGTTTGCGCCTAATCCTTGTCCTTGTGCATATGCGAAACTATAGCACCTACCATGCAACACATATCCCATCACGAAATCTTCAGTTGACCCTTCCAATCCTCATCCGCACCACGACTATAGTACTCATCGCTCAGGTAAAAGTACATTCGTGCCGCCTGATCGCTGCCATTTTGACGGACGATCTGTAGAAAAAGTCCTCGTGCCTCCAAAAAAAGACCGTCTCGGAATAGTTGAATCCCCTGCTCGAATGCAGCGGTTGTACGTTGCTTCAGGATGCGTTGCTGCTCAGGGTCGCCATCGTACAGCTCGTACAAGTGCATCACATGATCGTCATCTGTACCGGACTGAATATGCCCCAGATCGCGAATACCATGCTGCTGTGGATGCTCTAGTGAGCGATACACTTCATCGGTGAGCAGAATATGAATGCCTAGCTGCTCGCTAATATGCTCTAGCTCGAACACCACATTCACATCTTCCGATATGACCGCATTGGACATTCGCTCTTCCTCTCCGACCACACCGAGCAGCAGACTGCCGCGATGAATGACCACACCTACATCCAGCAAGCGTTCACCTCGCTCCGCATAGTCGATATTCACTTCATTGACACGCTGACGAATCGACAGTGCCGCTTCCAATGCATCTTCCGTCCAGCGGGGAAATAGACTGAACAGACTCGCATCGGCATAATCGTTCACGATACCGCCAGCATGACGAATACGCGGCCCTGCACTTCCAAGAAATAGATTGATCAAATTGAAGATTTGCGACGGATCCATCCCTTTGGTATACCGGTAAAAGGAGCGAATACTACAGATCATCATACTCATTTCCTTTTGTACCTGATTCCCCAGATGTACTTCGGTCAGGTCCTTTTTATCGAGAAAATCTAAAAAGGATCGCGGCACGAAGCGATAGTACGACTGACTTAGAAGCTGCATGCTACTAATATGCTGCTCAATCTGGGCTGCCATCGTATTGAATTGGTCGCCGAGCTCACTCACTTCATCACGTATACCGCCGATGTGTACACGCGTACCAAAATGTCCGGATGCCATCTCGGTCGCGCCGTCCCTGAGCTTACGAATCGACGACAGAATGAACACGGTGAGCACCGAGAACAGAAGCGCCGTGATTGGGGCACTAATCGTAATAATCCAGAACATGTTGTTGTATAACAAATCCTTTTGCTTGTTCAGATATTCCTCGGACATGCCGACTTCGTGTAGTCCGATGATCCGTCCAGCACTGTCATAGATAGGTCCGACCCAGGATAACCATGAGCCCTGCGAATCCGTACTGTCGTTACGCACGATTTTGCCAGTAAGTGCCTGACTTAGATTGTCATCCAGAGGCTGCGGGAAATATGGTCCCACCGGGCTACCGTAATCGGTTAATACGTACAGTCGCTTATCCTTATACGTATAGATTTCACTGTAGAGCGCCTTCATCCCTACATTTTCCGAGCCGGGTAATAGCTTGCGATTCACCTCAGCTAAGCGGCGGAAGTCTGTACCTTGATAATCTTCTGGTGACTTAACCGCCAGCAGTAGCTCGGCGGGGATGCGTCCCATACTGATGTAGACGGCTGCCTGTAGACGCTCCTCGATCTGACGTTTAAGCTGTGTGACCGATTGATGCATAATAATCTGGGCGAAAATCGTGAGCAGACAGGTCAACACTAGCATAAAGGCAACAAGCTGCTTGATCAGAATAGACACACGACGCTTCATCACATACACGTACACATATCGTAGCGCAAAAGCGAAGATAATCCAGATCAGACCTGTGCATATCCATACCATCCATAGCCTGAAAATAAGTCCTGCTGACATCGCCGGCTCGCTAGATACGAATAGCGATTCTAGATTCGGCCCTGCTTGAATGATCGTATCGGCAGCACCAATCGTAATCCGGTTATCTGTACCGATCGCCATCGCGCTAATATCATCTAATGTCAGATCATAGCCACGCTCCTTCAATCGAGTCGGATCGAGCCAGATTTCAGGCTTGAGCTGATCTGCAGGACCAGTGGCGGCTCCTTGATAACGCACGATGCGCTGACTTCCGATATCTGCGACATATAGGTTGTCATCTGGTGATAAGAACACACGATAGTTGTAATTGAATTCGCCTTTTTCGGTGAGTAGAGGGAGCTTTTCCAGATGGGCAATTTCGGTGGCAGGATCTCCTTGGATACCTGCACGGTATAACAAACCATTTTTACCGGTAAAGAAGATATCGCCGCTTGCCCAGCCCGATATGTTTTGTACACCGATAGTAGGGGGGACAGCGATATGTAGCACTTCACGATCTGTTCGATCAGACAGCTTCACCTCGTGCAGCGTCATACCTTGATCGGTAATTGCGAAAAAGAGAAGCTGCTCCTGATTAATCATCAATGAAGTAAAGCGGCTAGACGCATTTTCGAGCGGCGGATTGTACTGCTGGCGAAAGAGCGGATCACGATCAGGAAGCCCACTCGATGAATACCGAACAATCTCTTCCCCTTGCAGCTCCGTGCGGTCACGCGAATAATAACTACGAGCGATATACATATTGCCCTCATCATCCACCTTGATCTTGCTAAGCTGTGTAAATTGCTCTGTATCGCGTGGCAAGACACTCCGTTTAAGCCAGTTATCATGCGCATCCACGATCAACGTGACCTTCCCCTCACGATTTAGCTTGATCACACGCTGCTGCTTATCCAGCACATACGTATTCCCTTTTCCATCTGTCGCTGCACTGTTCACATCTGTAAGCTTCACGCTGTGTGTGCGGATGGATTCCTCTAGCAAATGAATATTGCGGTAGCTAAATCCGATACTCACACAGAGAATCAGCAGTAGCAGCACCAATATTCCCCAGCCACGCATTATTTTCATATCGGTTCACTCCCTGTCCTATCCAGAATCGAGCGTATCACCTACCGAGTAAGCAACTTATCATTGCTGTTTTGAAGCATCATATAGTACCATAGAAAAAGGTAAAATTTACACAATTAACAAATCCAATCACAACTCCAACGTTTGAACCTCACCCTCGTTTTGACATGCTCTGCCACCGGTTGGTAGAAGAGCCCATTTATGAATAAGGAGGATGCGCCATTGGGCATTCAAGTGTGCCAGGGAGCCGGATTACAGTGTAGTTTCGGAGCTGCTCCCTCTGTGTTAAACGTGTTACCTCTGAACCGTGTGCTTGTTGGAGGCGTTCCTGCTGCCAACATCATGGATCATCAGCCCTTTGTGAATATCGCTCCTTTTGGAACCTGCATGTCACTCGCTAATCCACTCGTCGCTGCTGCTACTGCCGCAGCGCTCGGGGTACTCACACCACAGCCCTGCATCCCAATGACAGCTGCTCCCTGGGTACCCGGCTCTCCTACTGTACTGATCGCCAATATGCCTGCTTTGAACAATAGCTCCAAATGTATATGTAGCTGGGGTGGAGTCATCGCGGTGACCCAGCCTGGACAAATGAATACGATGATTCCGTGAACAGGAGGAACCCCGTGTGGAAGAGGCATCAAAACCACTCAAAAAGCTCTCCAAGCAAGCATCTGCTCTTACTGGCGAGTGGCTCAAACAGACGTTCACTGCCAAGCCACACAGTCTGAAGCAATACACCCGAATCGGCAATTATTTAGTAAGTAAAAAATGGCTTTGGATCATCTCCATTGTGCTCGTGCTGCTAATCGTGCTCGCTATCCTTTTCCCGTATAACTGGTTTGGACGCTGGACAACCCTGTATGAAGGCACCAGCAAAGCGCAAACCTATACCGGTCAGGCCATGCTCTACGATTCTCCGCAGAGCAAGCAGCTACTGTATAAGGGCGGTTTTAAGGACGGCCAGTATGACGGTAGCGGCCAGCTCTACGGGGAAGGCGGTGTACGCTATGATGGTGGCTTTGCCGAAGGTCGTATGCAAGGTGAAGGCACAGCGTATAATGCTTCTGGACAGCGAGTATACAGTGGACAGTTTGCCGATGGCGTCTATAATGGCGAAGGCACTCAGTATCAGGCAGATGGTTCGATTCAGTATCAGGGTAGCTTTGCCAGTCAGCTTCGCAGTGGGACAGGCAAGCTGTACAGCGATCGCTCTAAGCTCCTTTACGAAGGCGGGTTCGCATTAGACAAATATGATGGCGAAGGCACGTTATACCGTGATGATGGTAGCCTGTACTACAAAGGTGCCTTCCAAAATGGACAATTCAGCGGACAAGGAACGACGTACGATACGTCAGGTCAGCCACTATATGTCGGTAGCTTTGTTACGGGACAGCCGCAGGGACAGGGTGTGCTGACTACAGCAAGCGGCGCCAAGCTGTACGAAGGACAGTTTCTCGCTGGAAAATATGATGGACAGGGTATTGTATACGATATCAGCGGCAATCCGCTCTATGATGGACAGCTTCGTAGCAGTACGTATGACGGCGTTGGCACCTTGTTTGGGGCGGATAAATTGATTCGGTATAAAGGCTTTTTTGCCAAAGGAGCCGTTGATCCTGCTCGCTTCCTCGGCTTATCGCGTAAAGAGGTACAGAATATGCTAGGCGATCCTGCTACAGTACGTCCGATGGCTGCGGCGACAAATACAGCAAGTACCGCCGCGACAACAACGAATGTGAAGGCTGCAAGCTCGGCACCGGCTGCCGCAACTGAAACGGGTGCTGCTGGTACATCAGCAACTGCAAATGGAGCGAGCGCAGGTGGTACGTCAGCCGCTACAGGTACGAATGCAGATGGTGCTGCTAGCGGCGGAGCAGGTGCAGCAGTACCAACCACTCCAGCTGATCCGGTTGTACCGGAAGGGCTACAGCCTGCATACCTGGATTATCCTGATCTACATTTGATCTTCGAAATTACGATCAAGGGCACGAATGCACTCGTCTCACGGGTGACTGTGACCGATCCAGGTCTGGCTGAACAGCTCTACGATGCTCAGGTCAGCGACGATAATAAAAAGAAAACCGATGAAGAACGAACAGCCAATCCGAAGAAAAATAAATACTTTTTTATCGACAATGATGTGATTTACGGATTTGAATTTGGACGGAAGCAAAAGGAGCAAACCGGTCTGCAATCGGTTGATGTAATAGATGTTGCCGATCAAACAAAACAACCGTAGTGAAATGTATCATAGGCCTGACGCCAGCACCGCTGCTGATGTCAGGTTTTTTTGCCTGATTGTATGTCTGGGTTTCGTATTAGGATTTTAGGTTGGAGATCGGTATCTGAGCTCAGACCTCTTTGCCTTGTCTATATTTCGTTAATCGTACGCTTTCACGAGCTACCGATTTGCTTTGATTTCATCATGTTCATTATCCGCACGCGATGCCCACCAGCGCACATGTAGCGTAGATGGACCAGACGAAGCAAATACTTTGGCACCGATGCGGAAGCTTCCCTTTTCCGGGTATTGCACCGTACCGAGCTTCACCTGTGGCAGATTCGATTCATACGGCGTATGGTCGAATACATCCTGATTCCCACCAAAAATACGTTCATCCTCTGGTTCACATAAACCGAGTGTCAAATGTACCGTCCCCTCACCAAATCCATGCTGAATCTCTTCCGATATGATGCTTTCCCCTTTGGCAAACAGGCCATTATGTCCACGTCCACCGGATAGTGAGAGTTCAACGACACCTGTACGAACGCCGCTCATTGGCGGTGCAGCAATGGCTTCCTCTGCCTGCTCTTCCTTTTCCAGCAAACCCATCATCCAGTCCGACTCGATCGGTGCCGATTGCGCTTCGACCGTTCGCATCTCCTGTTGTCCTGTCATCGAGCCATTGAATAGTCCGAGTCGCTGTAGTTCGGATAGATTGCGCACATAATCGCCAAAAGGCACACGCTGCACGTCTTCAATCGCATAGGTAGAACGAATACGGGTTAAGCTGATCCGTGCCAGACAGATCGCAGATGGACGCTCAGATAATGCTTCATCCAGCGGACGCTCTATATAATCTTGCCAGATACGCTCCTGGGGATCAGCGACTACCTCCAGCGGGTACACCATTTCTTCTCGCACCGGAATCGTCCGTCCATCAACACGCACCGTAGCGGTGACAATGCGAATAATCGCTTTCCCCTGTGATTGAGCCGCTACAAAATGACTGTCGATCCGGTACTCTGCCAGCGCTTCTTCACCAGAATCATTGTACGTAATCCGGTGCTCACCACTGGTTAGCTCAGCGCCTTCACCTTCCAGCGTACAATCCAGAATGACCTGTGCTTCACGTCTCGCCTTGACCACATGCATATGCAGGGCAAACTCTTCGCCAGGCGCTACATAACGCGGTCCCTTAATCAGAATCCGTACCGAATCATCTTTGTAAAAGGATACGGTGCGCTCCTTCAAGCTGGTGATGCCATATTGATCCAGATCGTCAGAATATTCACGCAATACAAGCTTGTACGTCTCCTGCACACGGTTATGCTCGCTCAGGTCATCGGTAGATGCCTGCTCCTGTCCACGTTCTAGCGCATGGACAGGCTCGCGTCCACGCTCGTTGTAGACAATACACAGGTATAGATCACGAATATATTCATTATTTCCAAAGCCCTCGATTAGAGACAGCTTCGTCGTGATCGGAGACGGGACGATCATCTCACGTCCCTGACTATCCAGCGCTGCGCCGGATTGAATAGATAATGTTTTGTCGTCGACCATCACGACGGTCAGACCTGTAATAATGCCCGGTCCGAACAATAGCCGATTCATGAGTCGCCTTTTATTTACGATATAATGCTGTTCGGCTTCAAAATCCCTGACCGTCAGCAGCTTGCCGTAAAAATAACGGTTTCGCTCAAACGGATAATAGCGAGAATTACTCATACCATGGACTCCTTTTAGTTGGTCATATCAGTGCCTGATGAATCTTCCTTTTGCCGGCATTCTTAGTGTTCCAGCTTGATGGCTTCATCCAGACGAAATGGAAATGTCGCTGCCACCGTTTCACCGCCATCGGTCAGGACGGTATCATACGATACGACCGACTGCTCATCAATCGACATTCGCGATGGACGGGATAAGACGGAGTTGATTTCCAGATACGTATGTCCGCCAAGGCGAATACGCGGCTCCAGTACAACCAGCTCTGCTTCAGTCATCACCGGTTTCTCTGCCTGTAGCATGCGTTGTAGCATATCCTTCTCTCGTTCCGAATGTACTGTCCCTGGCGGAACGAGCACGAGAAAGCTGTACGGCATGTCGTTATATAGCCGTTGTAGCGACTCACTCCATTCGGGATCATGTAGCAAGTGCTTGTACTGAAAATGCTCCAGTATATACGGTCTTTTGCCCGTAAGTAGTTGCATCGTCTGCACCATCGCTTCACGTGTGCCGCGAATCCGGTAGAGCTGAGGCATCATCTGTAAATACTGTCGTAGCAGTTCATCGTCCCAACTTTCATCCGCTGCAATGCCTACCCAGCCTGCTAACCAGCGTAGAAATTCACCCTCATTAAGCTGCGGATCAAGTCGGTAAGGCATCTCATCAATCTCTTGATGTAGCTCCCGGAAAAAGTGTCCAAACAATGCCAGAAAACGACCGAGAAACGATTGCTCCCCCTGTTCCTGATACAGCTCTGGCAAATAGTGAAGCAACGAAGAGCGCGGATAAAATAGTTCGAGTTCGCGAACAACAGGCGCTTGTGTCCAGCTTCCCGAAAGCTCAAGTGCAATCCATAGATAGCGCCCCTTTGCCTCTGGAAATAAGCTATTCAGCGGATTAAGCGGCAGGACGGACCAGTGCTCGTGAATATACGCGAATCGCTGTTTATCTCCAATTTCAGGTGCACGCAGCCATTCATCCAGCGTATAGATGCGATTGCGCCACTGTATCTGGGTATGATCAGCAGCATAGTAATGCACAATGACTCGTGTCTCTGGCGGCACATCTGCATCCAATCGCAAATTATGCCACATATTCCCCTCTGTCCCGCTGTCCGCTGACGGCAATAACAGATGCCCTCGAGGTAGACGATCCGTTTCCAGTGGAGCGCGAATGATCCGATTACGCCGGAAAATAGTCATTGCCGCCGCGGTTGCATCATGTACAAGCAGTTGATCGCCATTACGTAGTAGCTCATCCACCCGTCCAGTATATCCAGGCACCCGCTCCCAACTTCCATCCGACTGAATTGCGATCAGATAAGCATCCAGTCCGTTATCTGTACGAAGATCGTGCACACCCGCATAGATTGCGCCATCTGATCCATAGATCATATCGCCTTCCAGTCGGCAACCGGGTAGTGAAATACCGCCAAGCTCTCCCGCTTCATTCCAGCTCCATATCGTGCTACTATTCCATGCAGCCAGATAAAACGTATCTTGATTCGCCGCCATTTTCCAACGATCAGGATGGTGAGAGGTGGAGAAAATATGATCCTGATCAGCTGCTATTTGATCCGGTAATGTCCGACTTCGTAACAAACGCCCATTCCAGTCATAGCTGTGCATTTCATAGCTCCATACAGGTGAGGATGCCTGCCGGTCTTCTTCATCGAACGTCACCAATTTTTGTCGGCGCTGCAGCAAGTGTAGACGATCCTTCTCCTGCTCTGCCGCCAGCGTTTCTACCGTGTCCTTGTCATCGCCTATCCGCTCGGCTTCCCAGAGACATTGTCCGTTCAGTGCAGCATATACGCTGATTGTCATCTGCTGCGGATGAAGAGGAATAATCGCGAATCGTCCGTTGGTCCCGAGCAGTAGCGATTCGGTTGTGAGCGGACGACGGGGTGCAGGCAGTAGCATTTCAGGTGCCGGATAGGTGGGATCAAGCAAGAATACAGCCCCATGCACATCCAGCGCGTACAGCTTGCCATTATGATCTGTAGCAACAGCTCGGATCGGTGTACCAGACGTGATCACAGGGTAGCGTCCAGAGGCACTGTATTTGAGCTCCCGATATAATGTTATGCCGTGTTCACTAATATCCAGATTGACCGAACGACCGCTTAACCAATCGGATGGCTTATTGAACGCAATGCCAGGTATTCTCATCGCACTCTTCTCCTTTCCTGTAAGATCGGTTGTAGCAGTGATCGACTGATGTAACTAGACGCTGACGATAGGAGTCGATATTATCGACCGATTAGAGAACTGCGCTGTTTTGAAAATGAGGCCGGTATCTCCTCTGTTCAGCGCATTCCCTCGCCTGTTCTTTCAGGTATACTCTTCAATCAGCGTATCTCTGTAGTGGTGAACAACTGCACTTCATGTTCACCTGCATACGTAAGCGCATGAGGTGGAATACGGATATTGCCACTCTCGTCGCGAATAGCTCCACTGCCTTCAGCTGTGATCCACAGATCAGATACGTATAATACGCCTGGAATCCGAGCTAACCAGTTGTGCAGATTCCCACTGCGAATCGTCTTGCCGAATTCACGTTCACGGCCAAGCGGATCAAAATATTCATTTAACGCTGTCAAAAAAAGCTCTTCTCTCCCTTTCAAATGAGGCTCGACTACAATATGAGCCTGCACATTCGCCTGTATATATTGCGGTCCAATCACATGCAGCTCCGTACCTAGCATCCGATAACGATTCACATACCGCTCTACCGCCTGCAAAAATAACGGGGACGGATCAGGTCGACGCTGATCGGTATAAGGAACGACAACGAGCGTCATCTGTCCTGGGGCTTTGCGCTGCGGATAGCCTGCCAGTCCGCTCACATAGAGTGGCAATGCCTTCACACGCCCAACCCGCAGTCCCGGTGTACGCATCGCAATCGTCTCGTAATCGTCTGCAGTGATCGCACGCTCGACCTCGTATAGACTGTCTGTCAGTCTGCGCTTGGCTGACTTCAGTGTCTCGGTCGCATGTCCACCATGACCATGGGTATAGTTGGTCGCGCGAAGTCCACGATACTGCACATAGCTATCGTCCAGTTGAAGCACGCCGCTACGTATATTGCCACGCTCACCGCCGCCAGCGGTATGCGCCACGATCGCGATGTTAGGACGACTTGCTCGCTCGGGTGCTCTACCGTGCCGATTATCACCGAATACCAGTTCACCTGTACGTTCATCATATTGAAAATGTCGATCCTCTGGCCCAGAGCTATCAAAGTTGGTGACACGCGTCCATTCATGCCAGCTCATCAGATTTCCCCGTAGATCAGGAGCAGCAATCTGTACACGTAGTTGGCAGAGCGACTCGTCAGGTGTAGCAATCACATGGCGTTGATCCGGCATTCCGGTGCCTGTTCCTCCGTAGCGCCGCTGCTGCCAACCGTCCTCCCATGCAACAAGTAGAATATGATCTGCTCCAGGAGGTAGCTTCTGACCATGCTCACCATCTCCAAAATAGACGAACAGTCTGGAATGCTCTGCATCCTCGGTTAATACATAACAGCGATCGCTTGCGGCGCATAGTTCCAGATCTTCTACGGGCCTCCATACATGCCAGCCATCTTTCTCACGTATTCGTACTTCCACTCGTTCAGGCTGAGCCAGTTGATGTGACCATGTTAGCACGGAGCGCCCTGCCCCATCCCATCCGGTCTGATGACATACGATATGACTGATGCCTTCCCTGGCTCGCACCGTATTGATGAGCAGATGTCGAAGCACAGGCGGCGTCTCATAACCAGAATCAAGAAGTGTACAGCGTAGCCAATATCTTGGACGATCGGTTGCCGGATAGAGAGCATATGCACTCATCTTGCCGGGTAAGGTCAGATGTAGATCACCATCAAAGGTGAGCTCCAGCGTAGTATCCCTTCTTAGCTCCACCGGATGCCACTGACCTTCTCCATAAAACTCCCACTGCAATACAGCCAGCGGCGCACATCTAATCTCAGGATCAACCGGATTACGCGGAAACCGGCTGCTTCTCGCCAGATCAAAGGTAAGATGAAGCGGACGCCGAACCGGTAGCGGCTGATCAAATCCGATACAAAAGCTACTTCCCGGCTTTCCCTCTGTACCGAATAGGGCAAATTCTGGTGAGCGCAATCCTTCCCATGCGTGCATCACAGCTGTATTACCATGCTGCACGACCACACGTTCAATGTGGTGTGGTAACAGCCAGAGCGGCGATTCAGTTTCAAACACCATCTGCTGTGCATGTAGCCTCGTTCCCGTTGGCAGTATGACCTCTTCTGTCACGCCGGTAAACTGTACCTCCGTCTCCGCAGCCGCCACTTGATGCGGCTCCACGCCGAGCAATTGCAAAAACTTTAATTCATTCCGTGCGGTTACCCGGTTAATGTAATATTGCTGCGCTTCCGTAAGCCAGGAAAACATTTCGAGTAGTGTCATACCAGGATCATGGGCATTTTCATCTGTCCATTCCGGGCTGTGACGGTGAATAGATTGTCTGGCTCGCTCCATAATCTGTGCATAGGTTCGATCATCCAGATTCAGATTAGGCAGCATCGTCGTTCACTCCTTTCAGCAAAATGTGGGCTTCCGTCCTATTCTCCTCTGGATCAATCCCAATCCGTACGTACCTGCAATATCATCTGTCCACCGCTAACCATGCCGTGACGAAGCTTCGCTGCCTGTGCTAGTGTCAGCTCCCGCCTACCTTCGCGATCACTTTGGAAAATCTCCATCGTCAGCTTCTGGATATAACGCACGCCCGGTACGGATTGGAGTAGCGGATAGAACATTTCAGCTAGTGGCTGCTCTCCAATCTGCCAGCCCTGTCCGTCTGCCTTCCCATTGACCGGATCAAGGAAACGGGCTAGACGCTCCTGACATTGCTCTTCGACAGGCACCAGATCCTCCAGTGCACGTACGATAATCGTTGCCGCAACATCCACCTCCAGCCGTACCGGCTCAATCACATACAGCTGTTCTGGGAAAATCATGCCTGACATGCGTGGATGCAAATATTGCCTGATCCGCATCGACAGCTCTGGAAAATAGCGCTTGCCTGCACCATCATCCCGCGCCATAACCACAAGCGTGACACTACCCGCCTCGCGCTCCATCTGACCGTTATACCCGGAGAAGCAGCGTACACGCGCGACATGCGCATCCGCTGCACGTGCCAGATGCTCGTAATCCTCAGCAGTCACTGCACGCTCGCGATGGCGAAGCTGTCTTGGTCCCCGCGCCGCAGCCTGAGCTTCCGATTCGCGATCATGTCCTCCAAATGCAGGCACCGGATTAAACACATCCTGGATAAAAGCACGTGCATATTGCGGCTGCGTCACCTGATACTCATCCACATTGCCCTGCTCGCCTTCAGAAAGTCGATAATCGACTCGTACCCGTCCAATCCCTTTAGCCGATGGCATATGTCCGGCTCGACCATCTCCAAACCGAACGATGCCTTGCTGTCGATTGATCTGGTAATGGTAATCATCTGGATCAGAATGTTCTAGATTCGTGACCGCTTGCCATTTGCGCCATAAGCGCTCTTCGCCGGTTGGTAACGTTTCACGGCGCATTCGCTCTGGATCTTGCTGCTGCTCATGTAGCCATTTGACCGGATCAGCCAGCTCTGTTTCGTCCACCCATACCTGCTCATTTTGGACAGGGGAACGTAATAGGCGAAAATATAGCCCTTGCCGGTCTCGAAGCACATCTGGCTTCTCTTCCCGGATACTTTGCTGCTGTATGGCAGGAACCGTGTTCCAGTGAAGCTTACGCAGCAGTGGATAAGCTAGTCCATCCTTGCCAAAACGCCGATGCCGATCTACCATACGAATCCAATATGCCTCTCGTCCAAATCGACTCCTACGTCCAAAGTCCGGTGGTCCTGCCCACTGCACATGACCGCTCACCGTCATGCTCTCTGTAAAATCATACACTTCCAGCGCCGACCAGCTTCCACCGTTTCCATCCTCGCGCCAGTATTCCCAGTCAATCCGCGCCGGGTCGGTCATCCCACTAAGCGGCTGATATTCAAGCTCTGCATATACATAGAGTGGGCCACCTGTCGGCGGTTGATCAAATGCTAGATAACAGGTAGCATTCCCCTGCTCCAGTGTGCAAAATGGTGACTGTGCTTGGCGGCTGTATACGGAGCCGTAGCCTGTATATTCACCTTGATTGATCGCTACCCAGCCTGTGGCGATGATCGGTTCCTTGTATTCATACGTGAATGTCACGTCTTCCAGCCATGGCGAGCGATAGATTACATACGGCGCATACGCATTGTCCAGCTCAATAATACGTGCTCGAATCCATTGTCCCTCTATTCCATTGACCAGATAAGCTTGTAGATCGTCTGGACAATAGAAGCTCCATTGCTGCATATGACCTTTTGTTTCGCCGAGCCGCCCTTCTCCTGGAACATTTTCACCTGCTGTCCCAGGCACGGATGCTTGCTTTTCGATAGCTGGAGGAGCAAACTGCATCGTCGTAGACTGCGCCGACATGAGCTTGACCCATGCCTGTCCATTCCAATATTCCCAGCTCACCTGACGAATATGCGCGTAATCCTGCCGCTTCGGATCGAATTCGGACGCTTTCATCACCGGACGCCAGCGTGGTTCATATTCAGGCCCTGCCACAAGCTGATGCTCCGCATAACCAAGTCGGCAATGAAGGGTGATGATGCTTCCCTTGCGACTGAATACTTCTGGAGAATTGAGATAAAAGCACCCATACGGATAAAAGATCGTGCCAAATGGATACTGCCGTCCTGGCTCTAGCTCCACATCATCCTGTAGCATCCGCTCCGGGAGGATACCAGAATGAACATGTCCCTCTGATCGTATCTGATGAAGTGTAGGATCGTTGTTCTCACTGCTACTGTTGGCTTTGGATTCATTCTTGCCTGATTCGGATGCAGTCGACATCGCAGGTAATATGGATACATTGCCTAGTCGCACCGTGGATAACAGCTCGGCTCGCTGCGTAGATTCTTTGCCCGGTTCGCCCAGAGTCAGTGGCATGACAAGGCGACAACGAATCCAGAAGCCCTCACGTCCAGCCACGATAGATGACTCCGGCACATGTCCAGCCGTTTTGAACAGATAGAATCGCCTTGTACCTGCTCGAACATAATCAAATTCCTGCCAGATGCCGTCACATACGTATGACCAGCGTGCATACTGCGGATTGCTAATCAGACGAATCCATGTCTGTGCCAGATGAGCAGGCTCTAGATCCGGTATCCACTCCAATCGAACCTCGCCTTCCAAATGCTCTAATTCCGGACAATTGGTGTACAGCACATGCTCCTGAAAAGATGGCGTTTGTCCCGTATCGAACAATCGAGTATACTGCGCATTCCCAGCGTCTATATTAGAGCCAGACGAATCTTCATTCCCTGCAGCTAGCGGTAATACAGAATTCAGAGCTAGGTCTGCTCCATCTTCTACGGCTTCATTCGCATCACCAATCGGCAATCGAATAACACGATCGCTTCGTCCATCTGCCATATACATACCTATTAATCGTGCAGGCGTGACGAGTAGGGCGCCAGTCGTCTCAAATACAACCTCACCGGTCTCTGTAGCTGCCGATACGGCTGTTCCTGCTGGAATGAGCACCGCACGAGTTGCCCCCTCACTCAGCCGAAAGGTTAACGCTGTCGTCGCTGCACGCGCAGGCATAGACTCTACACCGATCAGATTCAAGAACGACAAATAATTATTCAGCGGCGCCTGATTGAGCCGTCTCCAATTTTCCAGTAGCATATCTGCCACAATGTAAAAGAGTGCTGTCCCCGCATCCGGATCGTCTGGTGTGAATCGCCATTCCGGTGTGTAATATGGAACGAGCGCCGACATTTCATGCACCATATCTCCCAACTGACGTGTATCAAGCGGTGGAGAAGCAAGGCGAGCAATCTGCTCCCAATTTAGCGGCGTCATCGTTCATTCCCCCTCTGCATTTGATGTACATCGGCATGGATTCTACTTGCTCAGCCACCATACAAATAGAACGGATACACCTGATTGGATACATGATTGGTGGCACGTTCACGATACTGCACTTCAATCCGTACCGTTCCCTGTTCAGGATCATCCTGATGCACATGAACTTCGACCTCGGTCACTCGTAGCTCCCAGCGCGCAATGGCTTCACGCACACTTTTCGCCATCAGATTCATCGTGGTCACATCTAACGTCTCAAATTGATACTGCCGAATACGGCAACCAAATTCCGGATTCATTACACGTTCGCCCGGCATCGTACCGATCAGAATACGGATCGCCTCGCGAATATCTTCGCCATACGCGGACATCCCGATCCGACCTGTTGCTGGATCAACCTGAATCGGGAAGCTCCATCCTTTTCCGAGAAATGAACGCTGGGACATGCTTCGACCTCCTTCGTTGATGTTCATCGTGTCTATCGTATGTCAGGGTCGCTTGCCCCTATACCTATCGCTGCTTCCTATCCTGTCATCTCTGCCCGCTTCCCCTAGCCGGCACAGACGACAGATGCTCACTGAACGGATACTTTCTTCCATTTATATTTCCTTCAACCGGAGAAGGTTAATGCTGGTATCTAACCGTGCCCGTTCATTGGACTATAAAATCCTGCTACACATCAGTTGATTTTCACCATTGTTCCTTTGAGTGTGACCAGCGCATCCGATTGAATGGATAATGGGCCACTTGATTTGAGATCCAGTGTGCCTTTTGCCTGAATCGAAATTTGCGTGGATTCGATCGAGACTGACTTGTTACTCGTCAGCGTAATATCTCCCTGATCGTTCAGTACAATCTTCGTCTCACCACTCGTCACCGTGACCGAACCTGATCCACCTCCGGTCAATACTACGCTATGCGTGCCTCCGGAATCCTTGAACTCCACTTTATCGCCGCCATCGTCCATTGTGAGCGAGTGTCCTTTGGCACTTTGAAAAGTCATTTTGGCAGCATTATCCGTCTCATCGAAAATAATCTGGTGTCCCGCCGTCGTCTTCATCTTTTTAAGTGTATTTTTTTCAGGCGGCGGTTCGGGCTTGGACTGATTATTCCATAACAGACCGATCACATATGGACGTGTAATATCACCCAGGTGAAAAGCGACCAGCACCTCATCATCCACCTCTGGCACGAATAGACTCCCGCGCGCACTACCTGCCATCGACGAGGCAACACGAACCCAATCCGTCTCGTATTCACCCTGCTGCATTTGTAGCATGAGCTTCACCCGCGCTAGATTATCCGGATCTTGATTGCTCGTTACTTTGCCGATTGCTACGCCGCTCATACGTGTGTCTGGTCTTCTGCGTGCATCGTAATACGAATCTGGCAGCATCATATCGCATTCCCCTTCACTTCAAATTGAATGATATACCCCTGCTCATCCAGCACATGCACTGCTCCGGTCAAATAACAGGTGCGCCCCACCGTTTCACCGAGTCCGGTAAAAGCGACATACACTCCAGCACGAAGTTCAGGAATCCCAACGCATTCACCGGAACCACTCACCAGATCCATCGAGCGTGCCTGCATGAGCGAGTCAGCAGCATTTTGTACATCCTGCACCGTTTCACCGTCCAGATCATGATAGGCTTCATAGGTGCCCAGTCCACCGATGATCGCGCTACCGGTCTTCGTACCATCGCCGATTTTGACAACGGTTGGTGTGGAGGAGGAGAGTAGCTCTCGATTGAGCGGGTCCCAGCTCTGCACCTTGACTCCGCTCCACTGGGAAGCGATATTCTGCTCGAATCGTAGCGAGATCAAGCCTGTCCCCCATCCGAGCTTCAGATACGGTGTAGTAGAGGCGGCAATTTTGCGAAAATAGACGGACTTGCCTACAATCAATAGCTCGCGGTTGCTACGAAATGCCAGCTCCTGCAAAAAGTGATAATCATCCTGACGATACTGGGCGATATTTTCAATCGTATCACTCGTGGCGTCCACGGTTAATGTGCCTGCATACGTAGAAGCAATTTCGCGGGCGACATCGCTGTATTTCTTTTTTTGCCATACCTTTTCGCCATATGTTTTCATCATAAGTACAGTCATGTCCATGCAACCGACAGTTATAGCAGCAGATTCATCCTCACGTGCTTCATAGGCAATGGATGTGATATAGCCGGTAAAGACAGCCTTGAGCTCAGTACCATAGCCAAGCTCGATATCAATCGTCCCGGCAAGTACGATGCCAGCGGGTACAACAAATTCCTTCGTTTCGGGATCAAAGGCATCGTTGATGACAAAAGAAGCATATTCCGCCATCGACTCCACGGTCGTGTGAACGATCAATTGCTGTAACGATAAATTATCGGGTGTGTAGGATTGACCATTACAGCTGATCTTGAACGTTGGAGCGGCGAAATCGTTATACGTACTATTCAGCGCTGTATAATCAGCACTTGATGTGGGTAAGGATAGGTCTGCCATCGTTTGCTCAGCCCTTTCCCGGTACAGTCAGCATGGACACAGGCCCCGGATTGAGCGGATCGTCAATACCACTTGCTTCCGCAATCTGCCGCCACTTGGAAGCATCGCCATAGAAGGTCTGTGCGGTTTCTGGCAACGATTCGCCCTGCTGCGAAGTGACCTGCCGATCGCTCTCACTCAGCGTTTGTGCCGTTACGGTCTGCTCGAGTGACTTTTCTCGGTACAGCGTAATATTCATACGCATGCGTAGCGGAACGCCATTTTCCATAAATAACGTATATTTCTGTTCCTTGACCTCCATCCGTCCTTCGTATTCAAACGTGCCCCAGGCAAAGGTGTACGTACGTGGCTTCGCGCTTGTCAGGTCTTCCTGAATCATGGCTAGGAGCTTGCCGGCATATTCGCGCACATCGGTGCCTTGCATCGACGTATCGAAAAATAGACTCAAGCTCAGATTGCCAGATATATTCCCATCCGATTGAAGCGGCTTCGTTCCGCTATTGTTCCCGTTCCAATTGCCCTGTTGTACAATCGTGTATTCAGACGGATTGAACATGACGGTGAAGATTTCACCTGTACTATTTTTCGTTTTTCCCTGTGGGATAATGAGTGCTTTGCTCGTCGTCAATTGCCTTTCCCCCCTTTATCCCCTTCGTACAGCTTCCTGAAAAGCATGATGTCACATGCCTCGTCGCTGATAATCCGACTTCAGGCGACGCTGTAGCTCACGGTATACACGCTGTACAATCTGCTCCAGCTCAGCAGAACCAAGCCGTACAGGCTGTCTGCTCGCTAACGGTGACTCTGAGCCGGATAGAGCAGCGGCAATATCGCTTGAGTTCCCCTCAGACGTCCGATCAGATGTACGATTACTCCCGCTTTCAACAGCTGAAGATGCAGATGCAGGTTCTTTCGTGCGCCTCCACTCCGGTACAAATGCTTCCTGACGCTGGGATTCTACACGCCTGACGGTATCGAATTGCTGCTCTGTTTCCCCGGTTAGCATACGCTCAGGTAATAGCTGTATCCGCCTGCGTAGCAATTCCAGCATCGCCGGCTCCACAGCCCCGCGTAATGGCAAGCCCCTGAGGGTACTCGTCGCTGTACTCGATTCCTCACCACTTCGCCTATTCCATATGTACGCAGAATCGCCGTCTGTATTGGTGCTGACCGAAGCGCTTGTCGCAGAATCAGAATGACGGAATGCGAGTAGCATGCGCTCTGGCGATAGACCATTAGCACTGCCCGTTGATAAACTGGACATATTGCTTCGCTGCTCCGCTTGCACAGCATGTAGTAGCCAACGACTAGCCTCCAGCTGTAGGTCAGTTCTGCTATTTACACCTGACTGAACGGATGCTACGCGATCCTGCTGAGCAAGGCGCAGAGCAAGATCGCTACTTTCGATGGAGCGTGTGCGTAGCAGTTCTTGAGCTAGCTCTCTTCCACTAATTCGCTGCACCAGATTGCTTATAACTGTGCCTGTTCCACTCCCTAGACCTGGCGATACAGCTGGCAAAACTGGAATTCCAGGTATACGCCCGGATAATTGCTGTGATGCTCGTTCCCGTGCGAGCTGGCGTAACGATGAACGTTGCCCCTTTTGCCCGGGAAGTGCAGCAGCTAACGGCAACAGCATCATAAAGCGCTCTGGCGATAAGCGTAGCGTCTCTCGCTCAATATAGCGTCCAAGCGCCTCGTAAATATTGCCCTGTAGCCACCTTGTATCCGAATCTGTACCGATACCCATCTCGTCTTCGTTCAAGTAACGTCGTAGTAAGAGCGGATGGTACAGCTCACGCCGTAGCGATTCATCCCCGCTATCCCCCTGTAGCCAGGGGAGATTGAGCCACGGCCACCATTCTCGAAGTCGTTCTCCTGCCTGACGCCACTGCGGATTTCCTGCGAGAGCTGATTGATTCCATAGCCAGCGATTGCCCTGACGACGGACGAACTGCTCGGGTAGTCCAGCCACCGGTGCTCCAGCCGGAGCCTGTCGCCGCCACTCTTGTCGTACCGACGTCATGACCAGCCGGCTCCATCTACCTGCTTGCTGGTGAAAAGATCGCTCCGCCGCCCGTTGATACAATCGGCGAATATTATGCTCAATCACCGCCCGCCGCTCATGCGGATTGAACAGACGTACGATATGATAGAGCCAATCCTCTGGATCACGTGTTGCCTCTTGCCGCATTGGCTGCCAGGATGGATAAGGTAACGCAGCAGCTGTCTGCTCTGGTGAGGGCCAAATATTCAATAATTGCACTGTATATGTACCGCCGAGCATGTTATCCAGTTCACTCAGACGAGACACCTGAAATAGATCGGACAAACGCCTAATATTACGTTCACCTTCTGAGCGAACACGATCCGGAGCGGCACGTACTGGAACAGATAGTCGTACGGGCGGCAGCCATCTGAACCTTGGTATCGTACGATTAGTTGCCCCTGATCCGAAGCGAGTGGTATTGGAATCGCTCCGCTCTATCAGTGGTGCAAGTCGGGTCAGTTCACGCAGCCTCCGCCGACTCACCGATCCTGGCAATCTTGTCATCGAGCTTGTATCCAGCGTCCACTCATACGGCTGAATATAGGCGTTCTCCTCGGCGCCACCGCCAGTCCATATTCCACCTAAACCGCCTGCCATTTGCCGGAAAATCAATTGTGGCAGAATTCCCATCACGCGTAGAGATAGCGGCAATGCCGCATCGCTTCGTTCATCCTGATCCATATGAGCTTCCAGCCACACATCAGATGGCAGACGCCTCATATCCCCACTCAGTAACATCTGTAACATCGCGGATGGCATCGTGCCAGAAGTTGAACCAGGCGATGTTAGACCCTCTATGCTCAAGCGATCAGCCGAACGCCGCTCCGATTCGCTCCACGGTAGAGCTGCAACCGAACCACGTCCCTCTAGCGCAAGCAACCGCCAAAAGTAATGATTGCGAACCAGCATCGGTTGCACGATCGACACATGAGTCTGCGGCTTCCACTCGATCCGCTGATGGTGGTGGTGATGAATCTCCTGGTAGCCCGTGTCTTCTTCTGGTGAATGAATGCGCCGATATACCAGGCTTATATCTCGTATACCGGACAAGCCCGCCGCAGGCTGGTGACGCGTTATATATTGCTTTGCAAAATCAGTACTTGCTGAAATGGCGGCAACCGGAGTGAACGGACGACGCAAAAGCCAGTATTTCATTATTGAATCGCCCCTTTACTCATGCTCATCCATCTCGTTATCGTTCCTCTACCCTATTGCGATCTGTTACCGTCCTAGATTGCTACGACGGCTCAGGGATAATCCCTGGTGAACCAGCTCCAGCGATTCCACCGCCAGACTCCCCTGTCCAGCATTTAGCTGCGGCCCTGTCCATTTGACCGGATAGGCTCCAATGAAGTTCCAGATCAGTAGCTGGCTGTAGTCATCGCTGGCGATCATGATCGAGCCATCACGTGGCATGATCTTCCCCACCGTAAAGCTGTTATACCAATCCCATAATCCGAGCGATAGCAGTACACCGCGCTTGAGTACAAGCGGTGGATACTCACGCCGGGTCGGAAAGCGATGTACAAAGCCATTTTGCCCGCCTTCCTCATACGTCTCGTATTTGGTCTCCGCCTGCAAGCCGCTCACTTCAGAGAAGCCACCTACCTGTAGCTGGTCGATCTGCACGAGAAAGCGAAAGCCGCCGAGCGGATCCACATTATTCAGATTCTTGCCACTTGAAGATGCCAAGTAGCCTCACCCCTTTCCAAATACGTCAAACAGATTCTCTGGCTGTTCTGAGCCGTCTTCATTCAGGCGCCGATTAATCCGATTAATCTCATCACACCATCGCTGGCGCTCCCGATGCTCCATCCGCATCAGCACCTCATGCGACCAGTGGAAATAGTACGCGATAAAGCCCATTTCCTCGTACAGCTTGTCCACTGGATATTGCAGGCTCAAGCTCAGACCAGATTCTGATCCAAAAAATTCATCGTCACCTCATGCTCATGACCACAATGCGGACATACGGTCGGAATCGTCGTTAGCTGCATCTCGTTAATGCTGCGGTAGAATTCCTGCAAATAGGCAAGATCGGCAGTGAATAATCCCTCAATCGTATGCGTGTCGATCATCGGCATATCGCCCAGCTTGGTAATCACACGAGCAAGTAAAATAATCGTCAGATAGCTCGGATTCTGATGCACACGCGGATCGCGCATCGGCAAAATCTCATCGCTCGCCGTTGCCAGACGCATCACCCCACGTCGATGCAGATTCCCCTCACGATCCACATAACCTCGTGGTAATTCAAATGCATGCTCTGTTGTTAACATATGCTGCTCCCCCATTCCGGCACGTTGCCGCCGGATGATTCAGTCACCCATTTCGTGGACACCGATCATCCGGCTGACATCAAGCCGATGTGTAATTAGATTTATTGGATATGTGCTTATTTCGTACGCTTCATGCCCTCATGTGCCAGCTCTACCGTCTCAATCGCAACCTCTTTACCCGAACCGTTAAAGCTCGGTGCCGTGTACTTGGTCGGCCATGCCTGAATAATCTGCCATGCCGCTTTGTCTGCACCCGTTTCGTCGATTGCCGTGATCGTTACATTTTTGCGGGCGATCGTACCATTGGTGCAGTCTTCCAGCCACTTGTACAGATCCATCGAATCCGTCACGCCCCATTTGAGCGTAATATTGCCGTATTTCGTCAACCCAGACAGCTTACGTGGCGTCGTGGCTTCGTTGCCTTCGCGGTACTCAACCACTTCAACCGTAGCATCATAACCGGACACTTCGGTAAAGCCCGCCTGTGTAATATTATCCACTTCCATCTTAAATCTAAAATTACGGTATGGATCTTTGCGCTCGCTCATACATGTATCCCCTCTTCCGAAATAAGATCATATTCGCCATACTTACCGCTTATAGACTGGTGGCTACTCGGTCGCCGTCTTCTGCGTGACGCGGAAAATCACGAACTCGGCAGGCTTCACTGCTGCGATTCCGATTACACAGATCAGACGTCCATTGTCGATATCATCCTGGGTCATCGTGTTGGGACCAATATCCACATAGAACGCTTCACCCGGGCTAGAACCTTGTAATGCACCGTCACGCCATACCGTGGTAAGGAACGAATCAATCGTACGTTGTACGCGTGCCCATAGCGGCGCATCATTCGGCTCAAATACCACCCAGTTTGTATTGCGGCGAATCGACTCTTCCACGAAAATAAACAAGCGCCGTACGTTGATATATTTCCATAGTCCGTTAGAGGAGCAAGTACGTGCGCCCCATACACGAATCCCTTGTCCGGTAAACTGGCGAATCAGATTGATACCGCGCGGATTCAAAATATCCTGTTCGCCGGTATTATACTGGCAATACAATCCGGTTACGCCACGCACAACCTCATTCGCCGGAGCCTTATGCACACCACGTGTATTGTCGGAGCGAGCGTAAATGCCTGCCATCGAGCCTGATGGTGGAATCGCGACACTGCGCTTTTCAAAGGGGTCAAATACGAGCAGCCATGGTGAATAAAGGGCAGCATACGAGGTATCAAAATAATTCCGGTGCGCTGTAATATCTGGCACCTTCGTACTATCACGAGGCGCGTCCAGAATCGCAAACCGATTCGTCGCATTTTCACAGTGCGCAACCAGCGCAAGCTGTACATTCGGATCAGTAATGCCAGGCACCGCCATCAGACTCACTTCATCATTGTCGATAAAAGCCTGAATACCTGTCCGCTTGCCTGGTCCCAGATCTTTGCCCATAAAATCAGCTGGTGTAATCTCATCTGCACTGCCATCGCTGCCACCGGATAGAGTCAGTTGATAACGCCCTACACTTTCAGCATCACCACTGATCGTCTCAAATGGAGAAAGCACCGTATCCGCAGCAGCTGCATCAGGCTCGCCTTCATTCCAGCTCACCTGAACAAGTGCCGAACGAGAAGCAACAATCCCGATAAAGTTAGGTGCCGCCGCATTCAAAGACGCATTTTCAAATAGTTCTAGCTCTGTGCCATAAGCAACTTCCAGATTGACCTCACGTGTGGACAGCGTTTTGGTCGGTACCAGATTCGTATCCGCCACATCATCGCCTTCCAGTGGAGCTGCAAGTTCCAGTACGTTATCGAGCGAAGACACGACGCGATGATACGAACGCTTAGGCTCCTCATCTGCATTGGATTCATCGGTAAATGCGATCACATCGCCCGCACGGAAGCCAGCCGTACTTTTCACGCGGTACTTGCCGCCGTCCAATACTTCCATAATCTGTGTCTTCGCCTTGCTTGTAGGACGTAGCGTCACAATAATCCGGTTTCCCCATTGACCCGGATTGCGCGCTACGATACGTAGACCTGTCTTCGTGTCGTCAGCCGCTTCCTCTGGTGTTACATTGGCCGCAGGCAAAGCTCCTTCTGGTGCTACACGCATCACATAGCAGCGTGAGCCTCCGTTCACAAAGAAATGCTCTACTGCATAAGCCAGATAGCGATACACGCCAAACGCATTTTCAGACAGATATCCGCCAAAATTACGCTGGAAATCTGCCATTCCTGTAATGAGCAAAGGCAAGCCTTCTACAAGTCCACGTTCAGCCAATCCGAGAAATCCGGCGGTACTGGTACTAACTCCTTGCATCGGTACGGGTCCACTGTCAAACTCCTCCACATATACTCCGGGAGATAAATATTCAGGCATGGTGCTTTTCCCCTCTCATCATTGAACTTGGACTCCACCCATCCACCAGAATCCGGCAAATGGCTCTACTGCATATGCGGCGATTCCTACGAATCCGATTACCTGTTACGGATCTGAGCCTCTCCACTTGCCATATTCAGCTCCACCCGCAGCGCCTCACCTTCTTTCAGAGTTAAATGAGTTTTGAGCGATGCTGAACGTTCATCCATACACAGTTCATAATCGGTCACACCACCCGGCAGCGTAGGCAGTACCAGCAACGCTTCACCACGTGCATCGCTACGTCCACGAGTTAGCGTCAGCAGGGCTGTTCCTACCGGATAACTGTGCTGTAGCGGTTGATGAAGCTTCCAGCACAGCTCACCGGTTGCTAGCGAATCGGTCATATCTGATTTCTGCTGCTCATCATCTGCATAAGCGATCTGAACACGTTCTAGCTCCGCCTGTGGTGACTGCTCAGCGCTAGAAAAGTCCGTAGGCAGAAGCAGCAATTCCATTCCACCTACAGGCGAAGCGCTAATCGCACGTACGTATAATTCAGTCGCACCTGCCGACGCTTCACGACGCAGTCTTGCACGTCCCGCCTGTGCCTCATAGCTATGTAGTAATAGTTCAGCACCAGCTACCGGCTTCTCATCGTCATCCAGACAGCGACATTGTATGCGTGTCATCCGAGTTGCATATGGATAAGCAGGTGCAGGTAGCAAGCGGAGATTGGCTTGAAATGGGATCGTCATCTCAGGTTGAAGCGTCCACTGTAGCCGGGCAACCATATAATTCGGTGACTGCACGATGAGCATGTAATGCCCCGGCTCTAGCCCGCTAGCCGCGTAATAGCCTCCACCCTTGGGCTGTAGTCCACTGCCAGCGCGCGGTGGAAGTGGACGCGGAGGTGCCGTTTGCTCTGGAGCATCCAGCAGGCCAAGTATTAGCTTCAAGCCACCTGTTGCAGGACCACCGCCAGTTACGGTGTCAATCAATTGGATCGCGACCGAACAGCGATAACGAATGGAAGGGTTGCGATTCATCCTTCACCTCCATCCCGGTGCTCTGTCGCTAAGCTTGCATCCAGCACACGACTGACCTGTTTTGTCCGCTTCGATTCCAGCAAGATCGGGCCAGCGCGACAGGCAACAGATAATCGGTACGGCTTCTGGGAGAAAATCTGACCGAGCCGCTCTGATGGCAGATCATCCAGCATCAACCGTAGCTCCTCATTGTTGTCCTTGAGCGTACCGATTAGCTCGCTCCCCCCAACGCTCGCATGATCGTGTAGCGTCTGCAGCACCGTACCGATCATTCGATTACTATCCAGCGCACGCACCGGAAGATCGGCACGCGAATGTACAGTAATCAGGTAATACAACTCCAGACAGAGCGGCGGATAACGTAAGGTGCCGCGGTTATGTACAATCATTTCATTCGTCTGGTAATCTCGGCTCTGGCGAATATCGAACAAATACACACTCACCATCAGTTCCCCTTCCTCTAACGGCGAAGCAAGCCCGATGCTCTCGGGATGAGCAACCATATCCGGCACAAGCTGCTGCCGCAGTAGTCCTACAATCGTCAGCCCCGTATCCGCAATTACATTAGCATTTCCGATAACCCGTTCCCCCTTTCTCCTTATTTACTCGCTGTATTCCTTCAACTGGTTCATTCGGTAGTATCGGTTGACGTCGTGTAGATCATGTTCAATGCCATAATGTTATGTATCGCGTCTATCCCCACAGATCGGCATACATTCCCAGCGCATCGGGCGACATGAGCAGACCGCCCTTTTCCAGCTCCAGTCGTGCTGCCTTGAGTAACATTCCCATCGAAAGCGCCTGATCCTCTGATGCTGCAAGAAAGGCGGCGGCAACGACGATATTTTTGATCTGACCGCCTGAGATTTCGAACGTACGTGCTAGAAAGTCGAGATCAAGCCCCGATTCGAGCGGTAGCTGCTCTGGAATCATAGATAGCCAGATCTGCTTGCGATTCACGGCATCTGGAAACGGAAACCGCACGATAAAGCTAATTCTCCGCATAAACGCATCGTCTAGATTTTGACGATAGTTCGTGGCGAGTACGGTAATGCCTTCGTAGGATTCCATCTGTTGAAGCAGAAATGAGGTCTCCATATTCGCAAACCGATCATGGGAATCGCTCACTTCCGAACGCTTGCCAAACAGTGCATCTGCCTCATCGAAGAACAAAATACTACTGCTATACCGTGCCTCGTCAAACACCTCTTGCAGATGCTTTTCCGTCTCACCAATGTATTTACTAACGACCTGCGATAGATTGATCTGGTACAGCTGCATTTGCAGCTCACCTGCGATAATGCGTGCTGACATCGTTTTGCCTGTTCCGGGTGGCCCGGTGAATAATAAGCTCAAGCCTTTACCATAGGGTAGGCGCTTGCCGAGTCCCCATTCGTCATACACCTTGCTACGATGCTTCACCTGATCGCAGGCATAGCGTAGCTGTCGCTTCTGCGGTTCTGGCAAAATGAGCTGATCCCATGTCCAGACACCTTCGATCCGTGTCGCTTTGTTATCCAGCCGCGTGTGAATCTGACGATAACAAGCCTCATGCAATAGTTCACGGAACCGCTCTGGCGATAGAGCTTCCGGGTGCTTGGTAGACGCGGACGCCAGCCATTCCAGCGCCTGACGAATCTGCCCCGGGGTCATCTGGAATGTAGCGGCAAGCCGACCATAATCCGGCTGTAATTCGACAGGCAGCCATTGCTCAGCATAATACTGCCATAGCTGCTTCATCTCGCTTTGAGCTAGTAGTGGAATTGTCAGTTCATCGGTTAATGGCCATAACTCGCGATTTGAGGTATCTGCACGTCCTGCTCCATCCTCACACAGTAGCCATACAATTCCGGTATATTCATCTAGCATCCCGCGTACAAGCTGAAGCTCGCGCGTTCGCTGAACCGCCCACTCCGCCCATCCTTCAAGCATCAGATCCGCACCACGTAGTAGCGCTTCACGAATAACAGCTCGAACCGACTCCTCCAGAGCAGCGGCATCTATCCGGTTCAGATCTGCTACCACTAATTCCTTGCCCAGCTGCCCGTACGCATAATAGAGCTGATGCTTACGTCCGCTACCTGCCCGTCCATAGAGCGCATAATATCGAGTTTCATTCAGACTTGTCTGGTTCGCGATTGAGCTGCTCGATGCGATATGCTGTAGCTGCTGCCCTGTATCTTGTTGTACAACAGGCTGTCCGGGCGCATCTTCAGGACGACGAATACGCAGCCAGCTTTGTAGCGGACGATATCGCTCTGTATTTCCCAATATTAACCGTAGCACCTGTGGCTCTAGCAGCAGTGGACGACTGAGAAAGTGCTGCTGATCACTAGCTACGACTCGCTTCAATAGCCAGCGATTTAGTGTACTCGCAGGGTGTAGCGCCTGCAGCAGCTTCATTTCTGATTCGGCATCTATCGCAGCTAGCTTGAGGATCAGATCAGGAGTCACGTATTTGCATGTAATATCATCCTGTAGATACGCATACAGCTTTTCATATCGTCGCTCTAGCTCGATAGCGAGTAATACAATCACACATATGTATTCCTCATGATTCAGCTCCAGCCGCTCTCGTATCTGTACGAGAGGGAGCTGTGTGATATCGCTAGCTGCAAGGCGCTGCGCCAGTTCCTGCTCAAGCTCTGTCCACTCGTGATACACCTGCTGTAGCTCGGCGCTATTTTCCGGTGTTCTCCGCTCGTCCAGCAATTGCTGAACCTCTTCATCACTAATAAATAGCCCTTTATACTGCTCGATCTCTGCCGCAAGCTGTGGTGGATAGCGTAGCATCGCTGCCCGCACAAGCAGTTCAGCACGTCGAAGCTCCTGTCCCAGATGCTCTAGCCCTGTGCCAAAGCCCTGTCCAGTGCCCCAGCCCTCAGCAGGTAGCGCCTCCTGTCCACGATCCGTGATGTCCATACGCACATTCGGCCTCCTATCTCTCATTTCTACCTACCGTGTCGACGCTCCATCCAGACAAGAAGCAAGTTACCAAGCAATAACAAAATGAAACGAATTGGGAGCGATACGTGCTGTTTCCTCAGCTGAATGGAATCGTATACCCACATAAAATGGATATGCCATACGCAGAAATCATCTGGATGTCTTCACAAGCAACAGCTAGAATCGCAAATGTATAAAAGCCCCTACCGACAAAACGCATCGAATTCGCAAACCGGGTATCAAGTGGTAAATCACGATCACAGCCATGTGAATTCAATTGCCAAAACAAGCAAATCTCTTTTTCCGAGCACAATGAAATAGATCGAAATACGCATGAACGTGATTTTTCATTCCATGCGATACTATAAAATCCTAAAGCCAATTAAACCGTGCTTGCTGTATAACTGGTCATTTAGACCTGTATGCTTGCACGATGAAGATCATGTATGAACGAACCCGCCGGATTCATTTTTCAATCAATAAAATGGTGTTTTATGCAAGAAAGTGAAAATCCCGTATCCAGAGTAGTAGAGCATTATGTAAAATGCCTTGATGCGGAAAATATTGACGTGCACCTATGTCAAAAGATAGACAAGGCCTGTAATATAGCCATTGGGGATGGCTAATGTCGCTAGTTAATATAGGCGACAACTACACGGGATTACACATATGGGGAGATCAACTAATTAAGGAATGTTATGAAGTGTAATTACAAATTATGTTAATACAATTCCGCTAAATATTCAACACAAAAAAGCCAGTCACCTGATAGCTTGACTGAATTAAATCTAAGGTTTACACCAATCGAATACCTGCATATTTCAAGCGGGCTTTGATTGGTCCAACCTAACATTATTATCAGTCAAGGTACCAGGGTAACTGGCCTATTTTTACATTCATGGTACAGAAGACATACATCAAGATCCACTTATGCCCAATAATCTGTAGGTAAATAACGAATTTGCGAATCTGCTTCAATCGTTAGACGTCCCTGATTAGCTTCAAATTGTACACTGCTTGGATTAACATAATACCAGTGCTTAATCTGCGGGCCTTCCTCTGGAATCTCAAAGCGAAACATATTAAGCTCCTGCCGAAAACGTACGATATCCTCTGCAAGCTCAGGCTCTACACCCTGGAACTCCATCCGATACTTTCCTTCCGGCAGCTCTGAAAATTGATAGCTCAGTGGTTGACGATTGTTATTCAAAAATTCACGACCTGTCACCGCATGCTTGACCATTACCGTTTCCTTCATCTTCATCCCCCTTGTGCTCAAGGTAAATCAATCAGCATCCAGAATACCGGTTGCTCTGCAGTCAGCTCTAATTCGCTTTCCTGCTCGATCCGGGCAGAATCGCGTGTAGACAGCACTTGCTCGTCTCCAATACGCAGCGAACCATTGATGACGAACACATACGTGCGACGACCAGGTTGCTGGACGAACTTGAGTTGTTCACCCTTCTCCAGACGACTCAGATAAATCGTCAGATCCTGATGAATCGTCGCTTGATTCTCTCCACCCTGACGACTTACGACAGGCACGAGACTTCCATTCAGCGATGCTGGATTGAACGAAGACGTCATATACGAAGGGGTCAGTCCTCTAGCTTCTGGCTCAAACCAGAGTTGAAGCAAGTTACAATCATGTTCCTCCGACGCATTATGCTCCGTGTGAATTACACCGGTACCCGCCGACATCCGCTGAATGCCACCAAAAGAACTCACAGCTACATTGCCCAGATTATCTTCATGCCGCAATTGACCTTGCAAAATAATCGACACAATCTCCATATCGCTATGAGGATGCGCACCAAAGCCACGTGCTGGCGCGATAATATCATCATTAAACACACGTAGGGGCCCAAAGCTCATATTGTTCTGATCTTGATACTCACCAAAGGAGAAGCTGTGACTGCCACGCAGCCATTCGCGATCAAAATGAAATCGCTCACCTGCAGGATAAACCTGAATCATACACGGATTGCCTCCTCAAAATCGGAATAAAATGCCTGTCCTTGCAAATGAGGCATATGCGGATGTTCCGCAGCTGCCTTCATTCTACCCACTGTATAAAGGTAATAAACTAACGAATATAATGTATTATACCTGCTATTTGCTAGTGCTGGCAAATGTATTGTGAGCGCTTATATCCATCTTTTCGCAAATGAATACGTACAAAAAACACTGCCCCATATCTATATATGGAGCAGCGGCTACAATTTCAAACTTTGCATATTCATATTGTATTGATGTAAAGCAGATACACATGTATTTCATGATCATTTACAGACGGAAACGGGATACCAGCACTTGCAGTTCTTCTGCAAGGCGAGTCAGATCCGTTGCTGCGCTGGACACTTCCTGCATCGAAGCAAGCTGTTCCTCTGCTGCTGCGGAGATTGTCTCGGTATTGCTCGCTGCTTGATCCGAAATGCTTGCGATATTTTCAACTTCAGCTACGACTGCATCTGCATCACCAGTAAGCTGTGTGGTAACGCCTGTCATATCATCCATCTTACGCGCCACCGCCTTAATCGAGCGGTTGATTTTCGAGAAGGAGCGACCAGACGTATCTACCGCCAGAATACCACCCTCGACATTTTGCTTCGCTTGATCAACAACCTCTAGCGATTGTGAGACAACGCCCTGCATACCGACAATCAGATCACCGATACGTTGTGCGGAATCCGACGATTCCGAAGCGAGCTTACGTACTTCTTCAGCAACAACAGCAAAGCCTTTACCATGTTCGCCTGCACGTGCAGCTTCGATCGAAGCGTTCAGCGCGAGCAGATTCGTTTGCTTCGCGATATTACGGATCAGTACAACAATCCCGTCGATTTCCGACGAGTGCTGGCTCATTTGATTAATAACGGTACTCAGCTTCTCGACGGTTGTTTGAATATCGTAAATCTTCTGTACCACGTCGATAACGGAATCATTACCACGAGCTGCTGCTTGAGATGCTTCACCCAGGCGATCCGTCACTTCATTCACATGCGTAGACATTTCAGTGACGCGCTCAGACATACGCTGAATCGCTGCGGCGCCCTCATTCACACTGTTCACCTGACGCTCACTGCCTGTCGCTACTTCCTGAATAGCCATTGTTACATGCTCAACTGAACGGCTTGTTTCCTCTGCTCCAGCAGACAGCTCTTCCGAAGCGGATGATACATTGTCAGTCGTCTCACGTACACGCTCGATCATATTACGCAAGTTATTCACCATCACAGCAAAGTCACGCGCCAGATCACCGATTTCATTGTTTTTACTTTGATCAATAGCTATACTCAGATCGCCCTCACTGATCTGCTGCGTCGTTTCACGAAGAGAACGAATCGGCTTCATAATCATGCGAATACTGAATGCCATAATCCCAATAGCAATCAATAGTGCAATAGCGACAATGATCGTTGCCGTGTGCCGAATCGGAGCGACTGCATCATCAATTTCGCTCTGGTACATGGTACCGGCGATCTTCCAGCCTGTCGTTTTGTCTGTCAGGAAGACCATCTTTTTATCGCGATTTTCAAATGTATAGTCGATCTGTCCACTCTCTTGTGCATACATTTTGTCCAAATAATTGCCTGTCGCTACATCGCCCGGCGTTCCGTTGCGGCTTACGATATATTTACGATCCTGATCCAACACGATCACGTAGCCCTGCTGTCCGACCGGAATATCGACCAGCTTGGCGATATTTTGTAAGTTCAGCGATACGCCAAGAACACCAGAGTTATCCGGCAATGTACGTGCGATAACCACTACTGGTAGCTTGCTTGAGTTAATCACGACGCTTGTCATCACTGTTGTACCTGGCGCTGCGATCGCCATTTTGTACCAGTCACGCTCACGTGGATCATAGCCGTCCTCATTTTCCTTCGGAATGGCGCGAATCATTGTTCCATCCGGCGTTCCGATAAAGGTATCTACCACTTCTGGATGTAGCCCTTTGTACTGTGCAAGAACAGGCACAATTTGCGGACTAAGACGCCCATCAATCATCGAAGCATTGAACAGCTTAGACAAATATTCTGCATCAAAGAATTTCGCTTGTAATGAACTTTGAACAAAAGTACTTGCTGTATTTACACTCTGTTGCGCGCTTGTAATTAATTGAGATTGCATCTGATCCTTTGCCTTATCATACAGCGTCAAACTGATCGCCAAACTTGGCCCCAGCAAAATCAAGACAAAGGCCGTAATCAGCTGTTTGCGAATCGTCCAGCGCATACTCGGCTTTTTGATCCGCTTTTCTTTCGGTGCCTTCACCATCTTCTTCATTTTGACCACACTCTTTTCCCCTTTTGGCATACAAATAGTTGATGTTACATGGATGTAAAAAAAGAACCAGTATTGTATATATCGCCCTCATCATCTTAATTATTTAGATACATGACATACGAAATGCGAAATTTGCAGAAACATGCATTTTTTTGCTTTCAAATCAGCTTTTTCGCGCTGTATTGAAGCGTTTTCTAGCTGAATTCATACTTTATTTCGACAATTTCAACAGATTTGAACATCTTGAATTCACATCATTTCTCGCTTCTTGTAAGGGGTATCGAGCATCCATTTTCCGGAATTAAATCCCAGTTTATCTGGCTGTTCGCTTCTACCCTTACTTCTCTATTGGAAATACGGATACTTTCTATGATGCGATGTATCATTTGATGCTCTCATCGAGAATCGAACATCTCTTCTTTTCATTATAAATACAAAAAAAGCGGGAGTATGGCATACAGCCACTTCCCGCTTCAATTCATTATTTATATTCGTACTGTGAGATTGACGAGGCACCGTAGTGCTGGCTTCGCTTTAAGCTCGACTGTACTGTAATCCTTGCCTGGTCGATTTTCCTGAGGATCAGTTTTCAGCAAGGCGTCTGCGCTCACTTCGTTCCTTTTTACCGAAAATCACACTGTCCAGAGACAGCAGTGCACTTCCTGCCAGTGCCATCTGCACACTGGTGAACAATACCAGATAATCAAATTCCGTCCCCATCATGAAGGGCTGTCCTGCTTTGGCAGTGAGCAGCGCGCCTACGATCACGATCGCCAGCACAACACCAGCAATACGTGTGAACAGACCGAGAATCAGCGCAATACCACCCACGATTTCAAGCCCCCCTACAATCGGCGCCAGAAACGTCGGAATACCTACACTTTGGAAAAAGCCCTGTGTACCCGCAATTCCGCCTTGAAACTTCGAGAAACCATGCACCAGGAAAATAATACCCGTCAGCACCCTTACGATGAACAGACCAAGCTCCACATTGCGTTTTACCAAATTCATTATTAATTCCTCCTTTGATTGTACACTACAAGTTGTAGTTTATTTTATGAAAAGCCGCCCTATATTTATATGAGCGACCATAACAACAATACACTTAACAACACCAATACCGGTAAAGAGATGATGATCGACCACCAGCCAAGACGTGGTGAACAGCCGCTATCAGGCTCGATAATCCGGTGAATTCGGTAGTTAATGGATGTCTCTGCGAATGAAGAGCATACGATTCGCGACGGAAGCTGCATCCGATTAACCAGCTTGAGCAGTGCACTACCAATACCAGCCGGTGTGCCTAACTGCTGAATAGCTGCCTGATCGGCAAGTATCTCGCGTGAAATTTTGTAATGCGAGACTATACTACGGAGCACAGGCAAAAACCATAAAGCAAATGCCGCCTGTGTTAAAAGAAAGGTTTTGAGCGGATCACGATTGTCATAATGAAATAATTCATGATGCACGACCGCTTCCAGTTCTTCCTCATCCAGTAGTTGCAGTAATCCATCTGATAACACCACACGTCGATGCGTCATCCCAATCGTGAAGGCGATTGGCTTAGCATAACGAACGATCAGAAAGATCGGGCCGCTATTAGGACGATAACGCTGATCAAACTGTTCGGATAACGCTCGATTCTCTACTTCATAACAGCGCTTCAAGGCACGATATGATCTATAGATTTGATCGAGCGCATAGCCGATAAACAATACAAAGGTAGATAGAACCAGCACTGCAAGTCCATGACTCACCGAAAATAATCCGTGATTTTTCATCCACATATTACAGATTCGCATCACATCAAACGGAATATTCCAGCCAAATAGCATATGCAGCGAATATACGATCATCTGCGCAAACGTAAATGTCGCTATCCCCAGCCCTAATCCTAGCAGTCCAATGGAGCGTCTCTTCCACCATTCTACTCGTTGTTTTTCCATTGTCTGATTTTGTCCTCCAAGGCTTGAATAAGTTTGGGGTCAACTTCCTCCAGTACATCCACCATATGGTTGACTGCAAGCGAGCCAAATTCCTCCATCAATTCATGGGTCAATTCTCTAGATTGATGATCTAGAAAATCTGCCCGGCTTTCCAAAGGTGCATAATGAAAGCTTTTACCTTCTACCTGCTTGGACAGTGCGCCCTTATCGACCAATCGGTTCATGACCGTCATGATCGTATTAAAGCTAAGTGGCTTCACCTGTTCCATCGCATGCTGCACTTCTCTGATCGTCAGCGGATGCTCAGCATCCCACAACACATTCATAATTTTTGCTTCCAGCGGACCAAAAAAACGATCCAATCCTGTCGTACCAATATTAAATTTTTTTATCTTCATTTTGCTCGCCACCTCACACTACCTATAGTAGTGCCAACACTCAAAACAAGTCAAACTCATACAGTTAATTGTATATTAACACATTTTGCGTATCAGTCTATACTTTTTGTTAGTTTCTTAATTATTTTTTGGTAATAAATGTTTTTTAAAGTAATTTTACATTCACATAACAAGGTTATAATGCACGCATTACACTTTATTATTACTTAAGTTCATAAATGACTTCTCTAATATTATACAGGTGTAATCATTCTGTTCGGACGCCAGATTCGCTCGTTATACGAAGCGATACAGAAGACGATTCCCTGTAACTCTTACAGGGGAGTGTCGCCTCTGTGCACAGCATCAGACGCCCGGCAGAACGGTTACTTTGCATCTGTCCAGATCAGTGTCATTTCTACCTGACCGTTAATATGATTCGGATCAACCGGATGTGCTGTCAAAATCCAGTTTTCTCCTGTCTGTGTATTATCACCTTGAATAAGCAAACTGTCCTCACCGATCTTTTTGAGCGCACCTGGCATATCCACACTGCGGAAATATTCGCTATATGTTTTCGCTAATAGCTCCATACTAAGCATTGTACGTAACGTTAAACGAACAAAGTGCTCCTGATTATTATCATGACGTGCAGACATGATCACCATCGCATCATCTGGAATCGGAAAATCAGCCGGCAAACCCCCACCATCTGTGCGCTCCACCACCCGCTGCGCCGCCAGACTTGCCGCATCAGCCATTGCAGGCTGAACAGCAACTGCTCCTGCAAGACATACGGCTGCGAGCAGACTGGTCATACTCCGAACTGTCCATTTATTCATGGTACATCTCTCCTCTACTGTTCTATCGTATTCCAAAAGCCTGCATTCATATGAAGCTGCCTCGGCATTGAACGACCAACAGATCTTACTTTGAGAGAAGCAAACAGGGAGAAGCGCAATCACATCATGCAACGCCTCTCCCTGCCAGTACATCTATATGATGGCCATATGGCCTTGTCCGCTGCGGCTTACGAGCTCAGGCGGTCGCTTCCTTATAATGAATTTGCAAAGTTCTGTCATTCATCATAGTAGCTCCGCAATGCCCGGCTTTGTGCGCCGCAGACAGCTTTGGTGTGGGCTTGTCGAACAGCTCCGTATCCTCTGCTTCTATTCATGCTGTCCATACTTGTCAGAGCGATTCAACAGGCTGTATATAAAAGTATCCGACCCAACCGTAGATGGTCTACCCCTTGAATGGTCAAGAAGCCGAATACTGGATCACATCTATCCGCGATCCTCGCGGATCTTGCGGCATGAAAGTGGGTAGGCTTGAACGACGCCTCACTTTCTATCCGTATTTACGTAAGATGCGAGCTGGTGGTTCACCTGTTTACAATCAGGAGTGAAGCTGTGACATGAACTCTTGAATATCCACGCCAAGTCCCTGTGCGAGACGCATACCGTATTCACGGTCTGCTCGGATAAAGTTGCAAATGGCACGCAACTGAATATCCTTTTTCACTCCTTGTAAATCATTAACCAGATTGGACAATAAATTATCCTTCTCCGACGAATTATATGAACGATATTGTTCTCCCGCTTGAGCAAAATCGTCGGTTTTTTCGATTTTCTGGCGAGTGACGTTGCCCTGCAGTTCGACCTCGGTGTCTGAATACGCCGAATCCTCGGTTGGTCCCTCGGTATAACTGTTAGGCTCGTAGTTGTAACGACTGCTATCCTGATTCACATTCATCAATCCATCCCGCTGATGATTGCGCACCGGCGCATACGGGCAATTGACTGGAATTTGCAAATAATTCGTGCCAAGACGATGACGCTGTGTATCCGGGTAGGAGAATAAGCGACCTTGCAGTAGCTTGTCTTCTGACGGCTCAATCCCTGGTACAAGTGCACTTGGTGAGAATGCCGATTGCTCGACTTCAGCGAAGAAGTTGTCCGGATTACGGTTCAATGTCATTGTGCCAACGACGTGGAACGGGAACTGTTCTTCCGGCCATACTTTCGTAGGATCAAGCGGATCGAAGGCATAGTTGTCGATATCAGCGGGCTGAATAAATTGTACTTTCAGCTGCCACTCGGGGAACTCACCCTTTTCAATATGATCAAATAAGTCACGGGTCGCATGGTTGAAGTCCTTACCTTGCTGTTGCTCCGCTTCAGCGGCGGAGAAGCTACGTACACCCTGCACAGACTCCCATTTGTATTTCACATAGGTCACTTTGCCTTCGGCATTGATCCATTTAAACGCATGCACACTAAAGCCGTCCATTTCACGGTAATTCGCAGGTGTACCATGATCGGAGAACAACCAGGTTAGCATATGTGTGGATTCCGGTGTCAGTGTCATAAAGTCCCAATAACGTCCTGGGCTCTGAATATTCGTCTGTGGATCAGGCTTCAAGGAATGCACCATATCCGGGAACTTCATCGCATCCCGAATGAAAAATACAGGTAGATGGTTACCCACCAGATCATAGTTGCCTTCCTGTGTATAGAATTTCGTTGCAAATCCGCGTGGATCGCGTGCTGTCTCTGGTGAGCCTACACCATGAATAACGGTCGAGAACCGTACAAATACAGGTGTCTCCGCGCCCACTTCTTGCAGAAAAGCTGCCTTGGTGTAGTCCTTCATGCTGTTCTCCACGCGGAAAACACCATGCGCACCAGCGCCTCTCGCATGAACGACACGCTCTGGAATACGTTCACGGTCAAAATGGGCGATTTTTTCAAGCAGATGGTAATCCTCTAGCAGTGTAGGGCCTCGGCGTCCAGCAGTACGGGAATTCTGGTTATCTCCTACCGGAGCTCCCTGGTTAGTCGTTAAACGGTTATCCATCGTTATCATCGTCCTTTCGAATTGGCAATCACAATCTATATTTAGACTGATTCCAAAATTGAATGTAAACCCATTCTATCATCGCGCACGGGACGATTCATGAGCGAAGCATGAGGCTTGAATGATGCTTTTATGAGGGTCAAATGAAGAAGTCATGAACAGGAGCCACGTCTTCTAACGAGTGGTTCTAGAATCTCTGAGTAGAGTAGCTGTGAGGAGCAGAGGAAATGATAGAACAGTTTAGATGATTTAAAATAAAAATCATCGTGCCGTTCGGGCAATTTTCACCCGTAGACACGATGACTTCGAATATAGTCTATACATCCAGCTTCATGACGAACATAGGCTGGATTACATGTAAGTATGGAATCGTTTGGTTATATCAATTGCTCCTATTAAAAGAGGCTTATAATCTTACGTTTTCCGTAGGTTTTCAACAATTTAATCTGCCAGACGGTAGCCTACTCCTCGCACGGTTGCAATATATTGCGGTGCAGAAGCATTGTCTCCAATCTTTTTGCGCAAGCTTTTCACATGCACATCGACTACATTACTACCTCCGAAAAATTGAGTGCCCCAGATTTCGCTCATCAATTGCTCACGAGACAATACGCCACCTTCGCTCTCAACAAGCATTTGCAGCAGATCATATTCGGTTTTGGTCAGGTCGATACGACGCTGACCACGATAGACTGTCATCTTTTTACGATCAATCCACAGGTCTTTGAATACGATGCGGTGCTGAGAATCATCAGCTGCCGGGGCAACTGGACGACTCGCACTGGAACGAATGACTCGCTCCACATGGTACAAGCCTTCCTGTGAGCGCATCGGCCATACAAGCAGCTCTTCTTCGGTCCATTCCTTCATCCCTAGCGCAAGCATCTCTTCGCGTACAAGGAAAATAGCTGGAACATGAGAATTATTCTCATTTATGTGTGACTTAGCCGACTCGATGTCGCTGCTGCCTGCCGATGAGATCATATCGAAAATGTATAGGTCTGCACTGATTGCACCGGAGCCACTATTTTCCCAGCGATGGAATACCATCACATCAAAGCAGCTATCGGATAATGTACGTGTCAGCTCATGCACACGGCTTGGAGCCGGACTGATAATAACCACACGTCGGGTGACCGGGCAAGAAAGTGCCATACTCTCAGCATTCATTTCGTTGGTAACTGCTTCCCAGTCTGCCATAGAGCTAGAACTAGAAAGATAATCATTCTCAATTACTTTTTCGATTTGTTTTTGCATTCAGTACACACTCCTTTAAATACAACATGTGCATGGTGAACGTCGTACCCTGTCTCCTCCGCTACATCTGCATACCATTGAAGCGGTGCACCTGTCATGACTTCATCTACACGTCCACAGGATTCACATACAATATGCTGGTGATCGTCCATTTTACCGTCATAGCGGCTAGCGGCTTCACCAAGCTTAAGCTCACGAATTAATCCATTGTCAGTCAGGTAGCGAAGTGAATTATATACCGTTCCATAAGCGAAATTATGACCACGCTCTACCAACCGATTCATGACGTCAGCGGCAGTCGGGTGATCCTCAGCATGATAGACGATATCATATACAGCTTTACGCTGTGTCGTCAGATTGATGGTTTTCACATGGATCATTCCCTTAATTTGATTTTAGAATAAGTATAAATCCATTTTAAATTCGGGTCAATAGCTTTAGAAATTAAAGTGATAATGGTTCTCAGAAATCCGGCTTGGGTTACGGGGCATCAGCCACTGCGGAAAGGAATAAGGGAACGGACTCGGGTGGAGCCGCGGGAATCTTTTGGAATTGGGAAGGAATGAAGATTCCCGCCCCTCCAAAATCGTCCTTTTCCCTTATTTCCTTTCCTCCGTTCCGTGCCTCTCGCAACATGTGTATTTGCTTCGGCGGTAGCGGTAGATGAAAGGAAGATGGATGTTGTGTGCGAGTTGGGTTCGGGGTGATTGTACTGGTATAGATGTAGATAAAACAAAAAGAGTGCGGATGGCACTCTTTTATATTGTGTGTGGGCGTTATTTATTCGTCTTGTACGTTATAGAGTACTCTTGCGAGCAGGTTTTGGCCGTAGTTGCCGAAGTTTTTGCCGAAGATGGTCAGGCCGCGTTTGTTGGCGGGGCCGTCGGTTACGGCGATGCGGAAGTGGATGTTGCTTTTGTAGTCTAGCTCAATATCGCTTAAGGTTACGTCGGAGATGCGGCAGCCGTCGATATAGCTGCCTTCCTGGGTGATACGGATCAGCTTGAGCATGCCGTATTGATTGAGATGTGGTGGCCACCAGTCCGGGTTAAATGTACCTCTGGTATCACCAAAATCGCCAGGACTTGTCCATAAGCCGATTTGTTTGCCATTTATATAAAAGTAAATGTCGGACGGATAGTTATCGCAAAATCCGGGTGCCTCGGAGCCGAGTTCCATAGATAGTTGGATTTCGCTAAAGGTCTGGTTCGGTTTGAGATAATTTGGGATACGGTATTCTAGATATCCTTCAGCGAGCCAGATCATTTCGGCGTCGATCCGTAGTGGATCAGCAAAGTAGCGCGGATCGTCGAACTCACCGATGATGCTATCGCGCGTTGCCAGTCCACATGTTGGTGCAGCTGCATAATCGCTGTAATGACCGACTTGAATCTCCACCTCGTAGCGATTATGGATCTCTTTTGAGCGCAGATCGACCATCAGCTTCTCTTCGTTTAAATAACATATTTTCTGAATACCATGCTTACCAACTGCGGTATTGATCTCGATCAAGCCGCTTTCTTCTAGCTTCTTAATATGCATCGTGATTGCACCGTTACTCAATCCTAGCTTCGTAGCCAGATCATTGAGATTAAGGCTCTGGTTCTGAGCAAGCAATTCGATAATTTGGATACGAATCTCCGAACTAAGCGCTTTGAAAATATTAACACCTGACATCAGGTCCTTAATATAAATCATAGGTAGGTGTCCTTTCTCCGTCCTGAACAACGTCTCTGGCTACAGACGATGCAGATCATGGTATGAGTCCTTTTTTCATTCGAAGCTCGCGTTTATATTGCCAAACGCTGGATGGTATGGATTTTCTGCTTGGCAAAAATCCTTTTTTCATTTGACCCTCGCGTTTATACTGCCAAACGCTGGATCGTTTTATTTCACATAATTATAAATCATTACAAACTAGAAAGAAAGCACCTTTACTAAAGGCGAAAACACCCCAAAATCGCCTATTTCATGCTATATTCTGCCTTTTTTTATTTGTAAACCCTCAATATATCAACCTAAACTGATTTAAATATATTTAAAATATACCATTGAAATCTGATGTAACCGCTTTTATAATGTGATTATATCTAAATTGATTCACGCTTTTATAAACCAAATCATGATCTTACCCGGAGAGGTGGCGTTCTATTTGGAAAAGATTCGTAGGCGGAAAGTGTTCGGGGTTGTACGGCTTGCACTGCCATTGTTTCTCGTGACCGTGTTATTGCTGACAGGTCATTCACGAGCAATTGCGGCTTTTTGGAGCTTGTCGGGCGATACGGCGGTGCATGATCCGTCCATTATCAAGGAGGGCAATTCCTGGTATACCTTTTCAACAGGACCTGGTCTACAAGTGCTGAAATCGGATAATGGCAACGCATGGTATCGTGTACCACAGATTTTCTTGAGTGAGCCGGGTTGGTGGAAGACAGCCGTACCAAAGCATACGAGTATGGATGTGTGGGCACCGGATGTACAGCAGTACAACGGTAAGACGTGGCTGTACTATTCGATCTCTTCCTTTGGCGAGAATCGCTCGGCTATTGGTCTGGCAAGTGCAAGTAGCATTGGCGCTGGACAATGGAAGGACGAAGGGCTCGTCTTACAATCCACAACCGCTAACAACTACAACGCCATTGATCCGAATCTGGTGATTGATGCTTCCGGCAATCCATGGCTTGCATTTGGCTCCTTCTGGAGTGGGCTGAAGATTGTGAAGCTGGACAAGAACACGATGAAGCCAACAGGCAGTATTAGCTCGATTGCTGCTCGTCCGAACAATAATGGCGCGATTGAAGCACCAAGCATTATTTACCGTGGTGGCTATTACTACTTGTTCGCATCTATTGATTCTTGCTGTAAAGGTGTGAACAGTACGTACAAAATGGTCTATGGACGCTCTACCAGTATCACTGGCCCTTATGTCGATAAAAATGGTGTGAACATGCTAAATGGCGGCGGCACGATACTTGATGCGGGCAATGATCACTGGAAAGGCCCGGGCGGTCAGGATGTGTATAACGGCAATATTATTGCAAGGCATGCCTATGATGCGACCGATAATGGGAATCCGAAGCTACTCATCAGCGACCTGCTATGGGATAGCAGCGGTTGGCCAACCTACTGAATGAAGTCTAGCTACAACTTTAACAAGACTGCGAAGATTAGCATATCTACATAAGATATGCCTGTCAGCAGGGGAACATAAGCTTTGGGATTCAGAGCTCAACATCACTTCACAAGGTTGGACAGTCATGCATGCTGTGATGTTGAGCTCTCTTCTCCCATGCTCAAGCTCGTTGAAATAGCTCATCCTTTCACATTTTGTATACGGTTACATATTCGAAACAGGAGGTATCGTTATGTTTAAACAAAAATTTTGGGTGACTAGCCTGCTTCTTATGCTGGTTAGCGCACTCGTGTTAGCAGGCTGTGGCGGCGGTAGTGGTGCCAGCAGCGGTAAGAAAGAATTGACGTTTATGTTCCGCGGCGGCACCGATGAGCAAAAGGCATACCAAGCGGTCGTGAAAAAGTTTGAAGAAAAGCATCCCGACGTCAAAGTAAAGATTATCGTAACCGCGGCTGACCAGTATGCAACCAAGATCAGAGCGGCGATCACAGGCAACAGTATGCCGGATGTATTCTACTTTGGCCCCGGCGATCTAAAGGCATATGTGAACAGCAATGTGCTGATGAATCTCACCCCTTATGTGGAAAATAATAAGGATGTAGATCTGAAAAACATCTGGAAATACGGCGTCGATCTGTATCGTTATGACGGTCAGATGGCGGGTAAAGGCGATATTTATGGCATGCCAAAGGATCTGGGACCATTCGCACTCGGCTATAACAAGACCTTATTTGAAAAGGAAGGCATTCCACTGCCTGATCCGAAAAAACCGTACACTTGGGACGAGTTTATCAAAGTAAATCAGCAAGCGACAAAGGATACGAACGGCGACGGTAAGCCGGATGTGTTCGGTACAGGCTTCAACGTACAGTGGGCGCTACAAGCGTTTGTATGGAGTAATGGTGCCGACTGGCTGGATGATAGCAAAACAAAAGTAACGATTGATGATCCGAAGTTCGCTGAAGCCCTGCAATTCTTCGCAGATATGCAAAATAAATACCATATCACCCCTTCGATTGAAGAGGCTCAGACACTGGATACGTATCAGCGCTGGATGAAGGGTGAAATGGCGTTCTTCCCGGTTGGTCCTTGGGATATGAGTACATTTGAGAAACTGCCATTCGATTATGATCTGATTCCATATCCAGTAGGCTCGACGGGCAAACCAGCGACATGGATTGGCTCGCTCGGTATCGGTGTTTCTGCCAAAACGAAGTATCCGAAAGAAGCAGCCGAGCTGGTCAACTACCTGACCGCATCCAAGGAAGGTATGCAGCAGCTCGTCGATGCGAAAGTACAAATTCCGAACCTGCTGGATATGGCGAAAACATGGGCAAGCGACAAGTCCACCAAGCCAGCCAACAAACAGGAGTTCATCAACATCATCGACGATTATGGACGCGCACTGCCAGCCAACTACACATACAATGCCGAGTGGTACGACTTGTTCTTCACTGATATTCAGCCCGTGCTGGATGGAAAAATGACTGCCGCTGACTACGTGAAGCAACAGCAACCAAAAATGCAAAAGCTACTGGACAAAGCTGTTGAACAGGAAAATCGCTCGAAGAAATAACTAGCGTGAACGAATACATTAGACCCTCCGTCACAAGATCATGCCAGCAGCCTCTACTTGTGCTGCTGGCACCTATTTTGCCGGAATCCATACGAGCACTGGAACGATCCTATTGCCCACCTGCTCATACCTAGAATCAGGGGTGACCGCTATGCATATCAAATCAAGTCTGTACCGCAAAGAAATGGTATATGGCTATCTGTTTATTTTACCGCCACTATTAGGCTTTCTGATTTTTGTGTTATTCCCGTTTCTGTATTCTCTTTATGGCTCGTTTACCGATTGGGATGGGCTTGGACAGATGAACTTTATTGGGCTGGACAATTATAAGGACTTGCTGACAGACGATCTATTTTACAAAGCGATGTTTAATACCTTTTTCCTGATGCTCGGTATTCCGATTGGCTTATTGCTAGCGCTACTGCTCGCACTCGGTCTGAATCGTAAAATTCCGGGTACGACAACGTTTCGCGTGATTTACTATATTCCGGTTATCTCCTCGCTGGCTGCAGTATCCATCATGTGGAACTGGGCATATAACGGCGACTATGGACTGGTCAACCAGTTCTTGGCTTTATTTGGCATCGAAGGTCCCAACTGGCTTGCAAATAAGGATACGGTGAAGCCCGCGCTCATCATCATGACCGTCTGGAAAGGGCTAGGTTATACGATGCTGCTCTACCTGGCAGCACTGCAAAGTATTTCGCGTACTTACTATGAAGCGGCTGAGCTCGATGGAGCGAATAGCTGGCAGATTTTCCGCAATATTACGTGGCCGATGGTACAGCCGGTGACCTTTTTCCTCGTCGTGACGAACATCATTGGCGGTTCTCAGATTTTTACCGAGATGAACATTATGACACCTACGGGCGGACCAGAGTATTCTTCCGCATCTATTGTCTTCTATATCTGGCAAAAAGCATTTGCCAACCTGCAAATGGGCTATGCCTCTGCAATGGCGATGATTCTAGGTATCTTCATCTTTGTCATTACGCTGGTGCAATTCAAAATCAATGAACGATCCGCCTACGATGGAGATTAAGAAGCCAGGAAAGGAGCAAACCGAGCATGTCTTATAGTCAAAAACGTAATCTAACCAATACCCTCATCTTCATCGTGCTATTGATCGGCGCGATCGCGATGATCGCACCATTAATCTGGATGCTATCCACATCGCTTAAAGAAAAGCAGGACGTCTTCGCTCTGCCACCGATCTGGATTCCGCAAGTTTTTCAATTTAGTAATTATGCAGATATCTGGGAAGCAGGCCCTTTACTTAGCGGTATTCAAAATAGCTTGATCGTGGCAATCAGTGTGACCGTTATCGGTACATTCACATCCAGTATCGCCGCATTCGCCTTTGCCAAGCTAAGATTCCCGCACAAAGGCAAGCTATTTCTCGCCCTGCTCACGTCCATCATGATTCCCTATCCAACCTTGATGATTCCGCAGTTCATGATGTTCTCTAAATTAGGCTGGGTCGATACCTTACTACCCCTGATCATACCGGGCCTGTTCGGTAATGTGTTCATGATCTTCTTCCTGCGACAGTATCTGCTGAGCGTACCGGATGCGATTATCGAAGCTGCCAAGATCGACGGAAGCTCGTATTTCCGATTGTATTCCAGCATCACATTCCCACTGATTAAGCCTGCGGTTGCTGCCCAGCTCATCCTCTGGTTCATGGGCATCTGGAACGATTATCTGGCACCGATCATTTATCTGAACTCACCGGAAAATCAGACCTTGCAGCTCGTCATCGCTAACTTCAACGCCACCTATGCGATCCAGACGGATTATCCGCTCATCATGGCGGCATCTATCGTAGCTCTGTTACCTGTACTCATCGTCTTCCTTGTCTTCCAGAAGCAGATTATCGAGTCGGTTGCGATCTCCGGTGTGAAAGGATGATTCGTATGAAATCATACAAAGGCATCGCGGCAATGATGCTATTGTTCTTTGCAGGGACAATCGGTTGTTCCAATGAAGAAGAATCGACAGCACCACCGACATTTCCTGAAGCACCAAAGGATACGAAGCTATACGATCTATCCGTCTTAAATGATGAATCCAAATGGACTGTAAATAACGCCCACGATCCTGCGATCATCAAGACCGATCAGGGCTACTACGTCTACTCGACCGATGTGCGCGTAGCCGGCGAACCCAAGCCAGGCGTCATGGTACGCAAGTCAGAAGATCTCATTCACTGGACATGGGTCGGTCAGGCACTATCCGGTATTCCACAGGAAGCGCTGGATTGGACAGGTGCTACCAATCTATGGGCGCCCGACGTGATCCAGGTCGGCGATACATACCGGATGTATTATTCCGCGTCCAGCTTTGGCAGTACGCAATCCGCCATTGGACTGCAAACGTCGAATTCTCCAGAAGGCCCATGGACGGATCAAGGCTTGGTCGTACAAACTCGTGGCGACGAAAAGGATCGTCTGAATGCAATCGACGCCAATCCCGTTCGAGATGCAGATGGCAATATGTGGATGGCATATGGCTCGTTCTTTGACGGCATCTATATGGTTCCACTGGATTCAGAGACTGGCAAGCTGAAGGACAAGGAATACGGCACACGTATCGCTGCACGCGATCGAGCGACGGCGGATGGTGCAGTCGAAGGGCCTTACATTGTCTACAATCCAACTTTTAAAAAATACTATCTATTCGTCTCGTATGATTCACTATTCGAGGACTATAACGTACGTGTCGCTCGCTCGGATTCAATCACCGGTCCGTATACCGACATGAACGGCAGAGACATGCTGGACACTGCGCATCTGCCCCAGTACGAAGTCGGTACCAAAATACTAGGCGGCTATCGCTTCACTGAGGGCGAAGGCTGGGTCGCACCCGGTCATAACTCGGTTCTTCAAGATGGTGAAGATTACTATATTGTCCATCACGCACGCGGCGAAACCGATAAACATTGGCCGTACTTACACATCCGCAAAATGCTGTGGACAAGCGACGGCTGGCCTGTTGTCTCTCCCGAACGTTACGCTGGAGAACAGCAGCAACCGATTCCGAAGTCCATGCTCGTTGGCACATGGGAGGGCATGACGCTCGATCCGTCTGTGAACGGACAAGTGCAAGCTGTGCCTTATACGCTTGCGAAAAATGGCAAGATCGAAGCTAGTAATGGCTCGGGCACATGGACATTTGACGGTATAGATACACTCACAATAGATTGGACAGAAAGTCCATGGGGCGGCGCTTCAAAAGAAGAAATGAAGCTACTGCCTGCATGGGATTGGGAACGTAATCAGTCTGCACTGGTGATGACAGGTATGAACGATCACGGTATTGCCATCTGGGGCAAGCAGATTACCGCTTCGAATAAGTAGACTATCACAGGTGAGTTATATTCCATAGGCAACACGTTGTCTGCTATGTTCTATGTTCTATGTTCTATGTTCTATGTTCTATGTTCTATGTTCTATGTTCTATGTTCTATGTTCTATGT